>Ga0194115_10000328_pt1 | contig 72534 bp, 63 predicted proteins | sample TA2MahsurfametaG_3_FD_148656 | JGI IMG/M metagenome (GOLD analysis project Ga0194115, IMG submission 148656) | Freshwater microbial communities from Lake Tanganyika, Tanzania - TA2015002 Mahale S4 surface | ecosystem: Environmental > Aquatic > Freshwater > Lake | place: Tanzania: Lake... | reverse complement strand
AGGTTTAACAAAAAAATAAATTATGTCAAAACATTTAACACCCGAACAGGAGCGCCGCATCAAGCGTGCATTTTCCAATAAGCGCTGGCCCGAAGTAGCCAGTACCATGAGTTGGAGTATATTCAAAATTATGGCAGAATTTGTGGATGGCTATCAGGCTTTGGCGCGCATTGGCCCCTGTGTCTCCATTTTTGGTTCTGCCAGAACCCAGAAAGACCACCCGCACTACAAACTGGCCGAAGAAATCGCCCAAAAACTATCAGAAGCCGGCTTGGGAATTATCACAGGAGGTGGTCCGGGTATTATGGAAGCCGCCAACAAAGGAGCCAAAGCCGGCGGAGGACCCAGCGTAGGTTTAAATATAAATCTGCCTTTTGAACAGGATCCAAATCCATACCAAGATCGTGATAAAGAACTTTCTTTCGATTACTTTTTTGTGCGCAAGGTGATGTTTATGAAATACGCGCAGGGATTCGTGGTACTCCCCGGCGGTTTTGGCACCCTGGACGAGCTTTTTGAAGCATTGACGCTGGTACAAACCGATAAAAGGGCACAATTCCCGATTGTGCTGGTTGATAAATCCTTCTGGGCTCCCATGATGGATTTCATTCACAATTCACTGCTCAAGCAGCATCATTACATTAGTGAAGGTGATTTGGAACTCTTTAGGCTTGTTGATACTGCTGATGAAGCGGTATCAGAAATCCTGGATTTCTACAGCAAATACTCACTGAAGCCCAACTTCTAATCCTTACCGTGTTCTTCACGGCCTTTTATCTGTCCTGACTTTACGGCTTTTTCAATTTCAACATCCTCAGGATCGGGAACGATTTCTCCTCCCAGCCCTTCCAGGTTGGGCTGACCGGCATTCACCCAGGCCGTATACCAGAAAGAAGCCACCGAAAAAATGGCCTGTCGCATTCTGCGCTCCACCATACTCTCCATCATGCGGTGGTAATCGTTGCAAAAGGGAACTGAGTAAACCTCTATGGTTTGAGTTCCTCTGGCCTCAAAGCTAAATTTGTTTTCCGGATGCATGGCAGTGGCAATACGTTCCAGCTGCAGTACAGAATCCACCAGCATATAACTTCTTCCCATGGTTCCCCAAATGTAATCGGAAGGCTTATACAAATAAACTGCCGAGCCGGACAGCAAATCAAAGGAATCCAGAAAAAGCTGAGGTATGCGGCTTTCCCATAACGCATGAATACCTTCCTGCCCGGTCAGTTGACCATTGTAGTTGCGGCTGCTGTGCAAAGGCACATGGGCATCTGCTATGTAATGTCCAATATCAGCACTCAGTTTCAGAATTTTCTGAAGGTTGCGTTCTTCAAATGCCTTGGTGAGCCTACTAAGCATTGCCAGGCAATGCCAGGGCACAATTCCATGGCTCAACAATGTATCTTCTGTATATTTTTCTATGGCTTCATGCCAGCGATGAGGGATGGTATCCAGCGGGGCCGCTTTTTCATAACGGTCGCAATCCATGTAATGCCGGCAAGCTTCATCTGCCATCATATAGCGCCTGCTATCAGGATCCACACTGTGCTGTGTAATGTAATCAATGTGCTGTTTGTAGAAGCCAAACATCTGTGGCGGCAGGGCGAAAACCGCCCGATTATTGATGGTGCGGTGTCCAAGAAAGCCCCATGCACTTGCCTCACAGGCAAATAACAAAACAAAAAGAAATATAAGAATCCCGGAAGACCGCATTTATATCAAATATACAAAATAAAAAGGATATATCAAAGTAAATTCAGCTGCGGCTCGTCGCCTGGATTGGGCGGATTACCATCATTATCTTCCTTTTCCTCAGAAATAACTGCACTTGCCGGAACCTCTCCAATTCTTGCACTCTCAAGCACTATTTTCTTGATTTTGTCCGCAGAAAGTTTTTGTCCCTGCGTTTTCCAGCCTCGCACGTCCATGAAAGTATCCATTTGCAACGTAAGCTCTTCCTTCTCCCCTTTTTTATTCTCAGACGTCACTTTTACGAAGGCCTTCTCAACAGTGCTTGCGCAAAGCATCTGAGAGCCTTTCTCCTCTGAAATGAATGGAAACTTTTTACTCAACGTCGTAGTTTCAATCAGGAAACGCTTCACAAAGTAATTTTTAGATTTGCCATCCAGGTAAACCGTGCTTATTATTTGCTCCGGAAAGAACTTTTGAATTAGATATACCTGATCAGGCTCGTAGCGGTTAATAAGCTCATAGTTGGTAAGCTCGTAATTACCGCCTTTGTAAATTACCAAAACCCTGTCATCGCCATCAAATTCCCCTAGGAATTGGCCCCTGGCTTCACCGCTAAGACGGCCGGTCATTTCGTCGAACCATATTTTCACACCACCCAGCGTGCTCGCGCCTTTTTCCTTTAAATCCAAACGGCGTATGGGATAACGGGTGAGCAAATTGCCTTGTGCAGTTTTGCCTTTAATGGCAAGCAGGGCAAAATCATAATCAAACTGTTTGATGCGGGCGTTGGCCATACTGCTAAGGTGCACAACCACACGTTCAGCCTCGCCATTGGGATTGGCTGTGAAATAGAGAACCTCGTTTGTTGAAACACCTCCGGTTACATCATATTCCTTGTCCCGAATCAACCCGGTAGCGTTAAAACGCTTAACCATGGCCCTTTTAGCGGCACTATCCCAGTAAACAACATTATAGGTTGTGCGCTCATCGTTTTTACGCCAGACATCCACATGGATAAGGTCTTTGCCAAAGAACGTTTTGTCGCTAACCTTTGAAATCATATACTTGCCGTTTTTACGGAAAGCAATGATATCATCTATGTCACTGCAGTCGGTTATAAATTCATCTTTCTTCAGTGATGTGCCCACAAAGCCTTCTTTTAGGTTGGCATATAGTTTAACATTCGCAGCTGCCACCACATTGGCTTCAATGGTATCGAAAGTGCGGATTTCTGTTTTGCGCTCCTTGCCTTTGCCATACTTTTTAATAAGGCTTTTAAAATAATCAACCGCATAATCCACAAGGGTTTCCAGGTGGTGCTTCACCATGGCTATATCGTCCTCCAAAGAACGAATATATTCATCCGCCTTGAAGCTATCGAACTTGGATATACGCTTGATTTTTATTTCGGTCAACCGCACTATATCATCTTCGGTAATCTCGCGCCGGAAGCGGGATTTGAATGGCTCAAGACCTTCATCTATTGCTTTAATCACGGCTTCCCAGGTTTCAGCCTCTTCAATGTCGCGGTAAATGCGGTTTTCTATAAAAACCTTTTCAAGGCTGCTGAAATGCCACTTTTCTTCCAGTTCATGCAACTGAATTTCCAGCTCTCTTCTCAGCAAATGCAGGGTATTGCGGGTACATTCCTCCAGAATTTCATTCACCGACATGAACCGTGGCTTTTCATCCATGATTACGCAGGCAAGCGGTGAAATACTCACTTCGCAATCTGTGAAGGCATATAGCGCATTAATAGCCAAATCCGTACTGACGCCCGGAGCCAGCTGTACTTCCACATCCACATTGGCTGCGGTGTTGTCAATCACTTTTTTAATTTTGATTTTACCGCTGTCGTTGGCTTTGATGATACTTTCAATCAAAGAGCCTGTTGTGGTTCCAAAAGGAATTTCACGTATGTGAAGTGTGGCTTTATCCTCTACATCAATTTTTGCCCTTACCCGAACCCTGCCGCCTTTTTTGCCCGCATTGTACTGGCTAAAATCGGCTTGTCCGCCAGTAGGAAAATCAGGCAATATCTGGGTTTTCTTACCCCTGAGAATATCAATACTGGCTTCGCAAAGCTCAATAAAGTTGTGAGGCAGAATTTTGGTACTTAGTCCTACTGCAATACCTTCCACACCCTGCGCCAGCAAAAGCGGAAACTTCATAGGCAAGGTAACGGGTTCACGCTTCCGCCCGTCATAGCTCAGTTGCCACTCTGTGGTTTTTTCATTGAAAGCCACTTCCTTGGCGAAGTGGCTTAGGCGTGCTTCAATGTAACGAGGCGCTGCCGCACTGTCACCGGTGCGAACATCTCCCCAGTTTCCCTGGGTATCGATAAGCAGGTCTTTTTGACCCAGGTTTACAAGTGCATCGCCTATGGCTGCATCACCGTGCGGATGATACGCCATGGTTGCACCAATGATGTTTGCAACCTTGTTGAAACGACCGTCGTCCATCTCATACATGGCATGTAAAATCCTTCTCTGCACAGGCTTAAGGCCGTCTTCCATCGCCGGAATGGCGCGTTCAAGAATTACATAAGAAGCATAGTCCAGAAACCAGGTGCGATATTGAGCACTAACAGGCAACACAGAAGCGAGCTGACTATCAATCTGCTCACTGTTTGGATTCTCCAAACTATCATTGATATCATCAGGACCCAGTTCAGACATGCGAAGTGCGAAAAAACACAATAACTACTTACACTTCCATTCGAGTTGTACACAATACAACCACAGGGCTTCGCTAAAGCAGATGCTTTATGCCATATTTTAAACAAAAAATACTGCCATTTTGTCATATTGGTCTTATATTTGCAATTCTATATCCCGGGTATTCATGGAACTTATTCAAGTTAAACAAAGATTTGGTATTGTAGGAAACAGCAGCATGCTGAACAATGCGCTGGAAACCGCCATCAAGGTGGCTCCCACGGACATGAATGTGCTGATACTTGGTGACAGTGGTGTAGGCAAAGAGAGTTTTTCCAAAATCATACATCAGCTTAGCGGGCGCAAGCATGCCCCGTTTATCGCGGTAAACTGCGGGGCGATTCCTGAAGGAACAATAGACAGTGAACTTTTCGGTCATGAAAAAGGAGCCTTCACCGGCGCCACAGATAAACGCAAAGGGTATTTCGAGACCGTAAACGGCGGTACTATTTTTCTGGATGAGGTGGGTGAACTTCCATTGGGAACTCAGGCCCGCCTGCTGAGGATACTGGAAAACGGTGAATTTATAAAAGTAGGCTCAAGTGCAGTACAGAAAACCGATGTGCGGGTAGTTTGTGCCACAAACCGCGACTTACTGGAAAGATCCCGGCAAGGCAAATTCAGGGAAGATTTGTATTACCGTTTGGCAACGGTTCCTTTACGGGTCCCCAAACTTGCTGAGCGAAGAGAGGACATAGTCTTACTTTTTCGTAAGTTTGCCAGTGATTTTGCCGAAACGCACCGAAGCGGACACATAGAACTAACACCCGAAGCCCAGCAATTAATTTCACAATATTCATGGCCCGGAAATGTGCGGCAACTTAAAAACGTAACCGAACAAATCTGCGTGCTGGAAGACGCCGGAACGCTGCCTGCCGAAACTGTGGCCAAATACCTACCTCCGGCAGAACCCAGCTTACCCGTATTACTCGGAAAATCAGAAGGCTACGGCGAGGGAATGAGTGAGAGGGATATCTTCTACAAGGTGCTCATAGACTTGAAACGGGATGTCACCGACCTCAAAAAACTGGTATTTGGCATGCTGGAAAACCCTGGTACAGCCCAACCGGTTGTAATGCAAAGCCAATCTATACAAAATCCCACACCTATTCAACTGCCTGCAGCTATTGATCAGCAGCCGATAAAACCCATTGCCTCAGCAGTAAATGGGGAAATTATCCTTCAGCCGCACGACAAAAATCCGCTTGAAATAGAACATGAATACGTGGAGGCAGTATCGTTTCCTGCCATTAATGAAAACCTAAGTCTGGAAGAAAAAGAGCTGGAAATGATTAGGATTGCTTTGGCCAAGAGCAAGGGCCGCCGAAAAAAAGCAGCCGAAGCTTTGGGAATATCAGAAAGAACCCTGTACCGCAAGATTAAACAATATGAACTGGAGTAAATGGCTTGCTTGTGCACTGCTTTTTGCAGGTTGTGGATTTTTTAAAGCGTATGACCCGCGTGGAACTTTCATACCGGAGGATGTGCAGACCTTTTCCGTTGATTTTTTCAACAATGAAGCTGCAATCGTCAATCCCCAGCTCAGTCTACAATTTACCGAGAAACTAAAAACCAAGTTTCAGTCGGAGACACGCCTGAAACTGGTAGGCAGTGAAGGCGATTACAAACTCGGGGGGGTGATCAAGGATTACCGCATTGAGCCTGCCACACGAAATTCAAATACGGGAACCGCTGAAAACCAGCTCACCATTACTGTGCGCCTTGATTTTCTTTGCGAAAAACATCCAGAAAAAAACAAAACCAAAGAATTTTCCTTCTTCAGGACGTATGATGCTTCCAAAAACCTGAGTGCGGTGGAAGGATCTCTCTCCTCTGACATCTCAGATAATATTGTTCAGCAAATTTTTGCAGATATAGCCCTAGACTGGTAATTGTGAACAGCGAGCATCTTTCCCATATCGTTCAGCAGCCGGATAATATTACAGGGCAGGATGCACTGGAACTGGAAGAATTATGTCGCAAATTTCCGGCATTCCCCACCCCATTTATTCTGCTGGCAGGATTTTACCACAAAACCGGTGATTACAGGGCAGAAGAAGCTATTCAAAAAGCGGCACTTAGGGTTTGGAACAGGGTATGGCTGGCAGATTTTGTTCAGAATAAGAAATTAGAGACTGTAAATGAACCAGACACATCAACTGTAGAAGAAGAAACCCTTGTTAAATCCGAGGAAAAAACTGAATTATTGCCTGCCGAAAACATTGTATCTGATACAATAATTGAAACCGATACTACTCCTGAAATCCTTCCTGCTGAAAACCAACATACAACCGAACCTGAAGTTGAATTTGGAGACGCGCCTGAAGAGATCACTATTGAAGAAATAATACATGAGTCTGAAGAAATTATAGCTGTAGAAATTGCCACCACGGAAACAACTGATGTCATTAGCGTTACCAAAGAAACTGAGACTGGGTTTCTTGCTGTGTCCAAATTATTCATTCCTGAAGACCCTGAAGAATGGGTATTTGATGAAATTGAACCACTTGAAACCGGAAACGAAGCATTTATTTTGGGATTTGCAGGGGCAGAAAAGACAAAAAACACCGACAAACCAATGGTTGGTATGCCTGAAATAACTGCAGATGCAGGCGGAATTATTCAGCCAGACATAGAATTAGAATCTACAGAAATTAATACCCGGGCAGATGTTTTTGAATCAACATCATTCGAAATTCCGGCAACTTATCAAATAGAGCAGTATTACCCGGGAATTCACCCTGAAAAACAGGAAAATCCTACAGATTTTTACAGTTGGCTGAGTAATCCAGCAGCGAGCAATAAAGAACCGGAAACCAGCACTGAGGTTTTGGAGGCTACCGAAAAAAACCGAATACAGCAACAAAGCATCATTGACAGGTTTATCCAGTCAGATCCGGGGGTAATAAGACCAAAAAAAGAATTCTTCACACCTGAAACAGCAGCAAAGAAAAGTGAGCATCTTCCTGAAAATCTGGCAACTGAAACCCTGGCAAAAGTCTATTTACAGCAAGGCAATACAGACGGTGCTATTAGAATTTATGAACGATTGATGTTGAAATTTCCCGAAAAAAATGCGTACTTTGCAGACCTTATTCAAAACATAAAAAAAGAAAATAACCCATGACCATCATACTCATTCTCGGAATCATTGTTGCTATACTGCTAATGTTAATCATACTGGTTCAAAATCCAAAGGGGGGCGGACTTTCATCTAATTTTAGTCAGGGCAACCAGATATTTGGTGTTGAAAAGACCACGGATGTCGTTGAGAAAATAACCTGGGGCGGAGCCATACTGATTTTTGCAATATCATTGCTGGCAGCCAGTTTCAACCCCAAAGCAAAGAAAAGTCAGAAAGAGCGTCAGGCAACTGAACAATCCAAATAAGATTTCAGTTTCTGAAATTACCTCAGGCTGCTATACAGTGAAACCAGCCGTAAGCATCATTCCTGCGCCGTTTTTTCATATAATTTTATTGTTTTTTAAGATGGAACGCAGATTCCTTCTCCTATCCTTTTTCATCACTGTATTCTCTTTTCAGGAAGCCTTATTTGGGCAGGGCGAGCCTGTTTCTGGTGGCATTGGAATGAATCCGGGAGCCTTCTTTAAACTCAAAGGCAAAAACGGGACTGCGCCTGACCTATGTATTCGCCTTGATGGTAGAATTCCAATATTATCACCCATACTTAGCACAACATTGCATACAGGATGGGAATATTGTATTTTACGTACAGAAAAGAACCTTTCCGGAAACACATTGCAAACAGCCCGCGCACAATACCTGCGTGCCGGAATGAACCTGAATTTACGCCTCTATACTACACGCAAACAAACAGGCCTGGAACTTGGCGGAGGCATACTTTTTCGCAGGAAATTTTACGAAAGCAGCGACTGGCAGTTAACCGGAGGGCTACCCAACACTTATTTTCCTAAAACACAAGTTATGGCTCCCGTTCAACTCGTAAGGTTTGCCGAAAACGATAAACGAAGAATAAATATTTTTGCTGAAGTAATTTTCAATACAGAAACCAAAAACAATGCGATTGGTGGCATGAATGCCGGAATTCAGTGGCAATGGTTTGCGAAACAAAGAAAACAATACTTCAAGGGTACGCACCGCACCCTGCAATGGGATGATATTTGGCCTGCACAACCTTTTTAGAGATAGGGATTTCTGCGATATCTGCGTATGGTTTTGAAACTTTCTATGAGTCTCAAAATTCCAGATATCATTAGGGTTCCCGTTGTTGTTTTTCTTTTTACAAGACGATTGCTAGTGCTGTTACAATAAAAAATCGGGTGTGCTTCACAATGTGAAGTTAAATTCATCCCAAACAAAATCAGAGGAGTTTAATCAGCCCTTCGGGCAATAAAAATCAGCCGATTCGGCTAGCTAAATCCAGACCGTGCTTGCGTGATGTTTCAAGGGCAATTTCATAGCCGGCATCGGCATGTCTGATTACGCCCATACCCGGATCGTTATGCAACACGCGCTTTAGGCGGGCTTCTGCATCATCGGTTCCATCCGCTACGATGACCATACCGGAATGAATACTATAACCCATACCCACACCACCGCCGTGATGAAGGCTTACCCAGCTGGCACCGCCACCTGTATTAACCAATGCATTCAGAATCGGCCAGTCGGCAATGGCGTCGCTGCCATCGAGCATGGCTTCCGTTTCACGATTAGGTGAAGCCACAGAGCCAGTATCGAGGTGGTCGCGACCTATAACAATAGGTGCCTTTACCTTTCCTGTTCTTACCAATTCGTTGAATTTCAATCCGGCTTTTTCTCTTTCACCTTGTCCAAGCCAGCAAATGCGGGCAGGCAAACCCTGGAATGCAATTTTCTCGTGTGCCATGGTCATCCAGCGTTTCAGGCTCTGGTTTTCGGGAAAAAGTTCCAGAATAGCCTGATCGGTTACATAAATATCTTCGGGGTCACCGCTCAGCGCCACCCAACGGAATGGGCCTTTACCCTCGCAGAATAAAGGGCGAATGAAAGCAGGTACAAATCCGGGAAAATCGAAGGCGTTTTTTAATCCTTTTTCAAAAGCACGACCACGCAGGTTGTTTCCATAATCAAAAGTAATGCTGCCACGCTGTTGCAACTCCAGCATCAGTTTCACATGGTGAACCATCGTATCATAGCTGAGCGCGGTATATTTTTCAGGATCCAGTCGGCGCAGTTTATCGGCAGCTTCCACATCCATGCCTTGGGGGTAATATCCAATCAGCGGATCGTGGGCACTGGTTTGGTCTGTAAGTGTGTCCGGTGTGATATTTCTGGCAATGAGCCTTTCCAAGAGTTCTACGGCATTGCAAAGCACGCCAATGCTCACAGCAGCGCCTTTTTCTTTGGCGGACAGCGCCACATCTATGGCTTCATCCACATCGCGGCTCATCACATCGAGGTAGCGGGTTTCCAAACGCTTTCTGATGCGCCATTCCTCTACTTCAGCCACCAGCGCAACGCCTTCATTCATGGTTATGGCCAGGGGTTGGGCTCCACCCATTCCGCCCAAACCGGCGGTAACGTTCAAAGTACCCTTTAAGGAACCGCCAAAATGCTGTCTTGCACATTCTGCGTAGGTTTCATAAGTTCCCTGCACAATGCCCTGTGAACCAATATAAATCCAGCTGCCTGCGGTCATTTGACCGTACATAATCAGTCCTTTGGCTTCGAGTTCTCGGAAATGATCCCAGTTGGCCCAGTTGGGCACCAGCTGGCTGTTGCTGATAAGCACACGCGGCGAGTCTTTGTGGGTTGGCAATATCGCTACAGGCTTTCCGCTCTGAACAATCAGCGTTTCGTTGTCATTCAAATCACGAAGGGATTTTAAAATATCATCAAACGCCTTCCAGTTTCGGGCAGCTTTTCCAAGTCCGCCATACACAATCAAATCCTCGGGTTTTTCGGCCACATCCGGATCCAGGTTGTTCTGAATCATGCGGTAAGCAGCCTCCTGAATCCATCCTTTGCAGTTGAGTGTTGTGCCTGTTGGGGCTGTTACGATACGTGGTCCTGAAACGGGTTGAGTCATACTGCAAAATTACGCATAAGTTGGCGGTTTAAGGCTGCTATTTGTTGGATTTACACTGCCTTTTCCCTGCACAATCATCCGCTAAATTTCATGGTAAGGCTGATTCGTTTCCGCTTTTTACCTGAGACTCTCGAATACTGAGTGCAGCGGCAATGCGTTTTTCAAACATGAAGTCACGAAAATACCCATATCTGTTGCACGGATTTCTTCAAATTATTGACAATGGCAATTCCAGCAAATCAGTTAGATTCTTGGGCAACGGTTTCGTGGGTGAATGGCCCATCCAAAGCGCGAAATCAGCAAAAATTGTTTTATGCCCGGCATCAACTGCATTTCCCAGTGATTTGGATAGCTTTTGCCCTGTATCACTCATAAGCAGACGGTGGTGCTGAAATTTTATTTCGCTAAAACGGGGTAAACCGGCAGCCTGCGCAATTTCTTGCTGTATTTGGGTGGAATCAGACAAATCATTTCCCCGAAAAACATGGGTAATATTATAATCGATATCATCGCAGATACTCCCAATATGATAGGCCGGTATACCCTCTTTTCTGAGTATGACCGGATCACCTGCATCGCAACCAAATGTTGCTCGATTGAAACGAATGGCTGTGACATTTCGTTGAAAAACCAAGTTTCTTGAGCGACAAAATCCCGGATATTCGCCCGAAAAACCCTGTTCGTTGAGTGATTTTCGACTGCAATTGCAGTTATACGTAAAACCCTTATCTGACAATGTTTTTATCAATTCAACATACCGGTCGGTACGGTGTTTTTGTGACCAGTTTTTGTAAAAATCATCCTGTCCCGAAGGACCTATATCCCAGTCAACGCCCAAGGCTTCTAAATCCCTGAAAATGGCTGTAACAAATTCGGGCTTTGCCCGGTCAGAGTCCAGGTCATCAATGCGCAAAAAAACCTTTCCGCCCTGTTTTCTGGCAAACAGCCAGTTAAGCAAAAAATTATAATAGTTGCCGCGGTGCAAATAACCACTGGGAGTAGGAGCAAGCCGTGTGATGATGTCAGTTTTTTTCATGGTCACGGCTTTGGGTTACCCAGCGAAGCATTCCAAAACTATAACTTTCATTGAGAAGACTTTTCACAGAGGTAAGATTGGGTTCAGGTGCTTTTTCAAAAGCAGCGGTTATTTCCTGAATTTGTTCGGGTGTTAGCAGCTCATCAATTGACAATTTACCTGTTGCGATGCAATGTCCTAAGTGTGTTTCTACCGTACCGGCAGTTATCCCACGCATCTGTGCAATATCTTCAATGGAATGTCCCTCGCGGTGAAGCTGCAAAGTAATTTCCTGCGATTCTCCTTTGGGGGCTTTACCCGGCTTTGCTGTTGTTTTCACCTGTATTTCAGGCGCATGACGAACAATTCTGTTATCGCCCGTGTACAATGAAGCGCCATTCAAGCGCATGCCATAAAGGTTATTCAAGCAAAACCACAATCTTTCCAGCAGTGTATCAGCTTTTTCAAAATACTTTTTCACGCGTGAGCGAACAGAAAGAGACTGATGCAGCGATGTCAGAGGCAATATGACCCTGCTGTGCAGCTGCCCTGCAAAATAATCTGCGCCTTTGGTGATGCGTTCTGCCAGTTTTGCTACCTGCTGCTCATCCTCAAAATCATGGGGGAAAATCTGCATAATCTCGCTGCGAAAGCGCAAGGCAACTTCCTCAATGCCCATCAGTTCAGCCGACCAATTATCAGTTTTTTCAAACACTTCTTTTGGCAAAGCAGAAGTCAGTTCCCTGTTTTCATCGCGCCAGCCCTGCATTTGAAACAAGGGTTCTTCAAAATTAAAAACCTTAAGCAGTCGGGCACGCACATACGATTGCTGTTCTGTCCAAAGCCGGTCTTCCAGCGCGGCTCGGCCCGTTTTCATGGCACTAAATTCCACAATGCGATGGTCGCACTGGATGCTGCGCGAGGTGATCTCACTTTTCAGCACCAGCCCGTCCATACTGCGACAGCGGCTGAGGGCCACATACACCTGACCAGGCGCAAAAGATTTTCCGGCATCTATCACGGCCTTATCAAAGCTCAATCCCTGGCTTTTGTGAATGGTGATGGCCCATGCCAGGCGAATGGGGTACTGCACAAAACTGCCGAGAATTTCTTCGTCAAGTTTATCACCCGCTTTGCTGAGTACATATCGTTTATTCTCCCATGTTTCGGGTTTTACCTTAATAATTTCGCCCGTATCCTGAAAATGCACCTCAATGTGGGCTTCTTCAATTTTATGAATCACCCCGATTTTCCCATTAAAATACTGTTTCTCGGAAGATGTATCGTTCTTTACGAACATTACCTGAGCACCCAGTTTCACCCTCAGTGCACTCTCTGTGGGATAAAGGTTTTCCGGAAAATCTTTAAAAATCTTGGCGACCAGGTATTTTTCATCCCCATCCAGTTTTCTGAGGGCCTCCTCATTCATACGGTCTGCAGTGGCATTGTGGGTGGTGAGTGTTACAAATCCCGCTTCCTTTTCAGGCTCAAACTCAGGCTGGTAATATTGCATAAGGGTTTCGTAGTCGTCGCGGTCAAATTCGGCATGCCTGATGCGGTTGAGCAAACCCACAAACTGCCGTTCGGTCTGTCTGTGAACGGTTTCCAGTTCCAATTGCACAGGATTTATTTTTTTATACGCAAGCGAATCAAAGAAATATCTACCGCCATAATACTGACCCAGTAAACCTGACTCATCCTCCTTCACCACGGGCGCCAGCTGGTATAAATCTCCAATCAGTAGCAACTGCACACAACCAAAGGGTTCGGCATTTCTCCTAACAGTTCTTAATGACAAATCAATGGCATCCATAATATCCATGCGCACCATGCTCACTTCATCGATAACCAGCAATTCCAGTTCCCGCAGCAGTTCAAGCTTTTGGGCAGGATAGCGAAAATGCCGCATCATCATCAGGGTATTATTGGCAAGGTTGGGATCTACCGGATCAGCAGAGGGAATAAACGCCTTGGTAGGCAAGCCAAATAAGGAATGCAGGGTAACTCCGCCGGCATTGATTGCTGCTACGCCAGTTGGCGCGGCTACCACAAAACGTTTACCACAGGAGGGAACAACAGTTTTTAGAAAAGTAGTTTTACCGGTTCCCGCTTTTCCAGACAAATAGATGTGCGCACGGGTGGAAGAAACAAATTCAGACGCTAAATCAAACATAAAATCACTCATAAAATAAAAAATTAAAAATAAGGCCGAAGATACATCAATCCCGGTGATTTTTCAGAAGTAAGAGAAAAGCGGAATTACATATTCCTACGATACTGTCCGCCCACTTCAAACAGTGCCTGCGTAATTTGTCCCAGTGTACAAACCTTGGCGGCTTCCATGAGTTGCTCAAATACATTTCCGTTTTGAATAGCCGTCTCCTGAATGGATTTCAAGGCTGTCTGAGCAGCATCTTCGTTTCCTTGATGCAGGTTTTTCACTGTCTCTATTTGCCTGTCTTGCTCATCTTTGGTACTGCGTATTACCTCCTGCGGCAATACTGTGGGCGAACCTTTGCTGCTCAGAAAGGTATTCACGCCGATAATAGGTAATTCTCCGGAATGCTTAAGGGTTTCGTAATACAGGCTTTCCTCCTGAATTTTGCTGCGTTGGTACATGGTTTCCATAGAACCAAGAACTCCCCCACGCTCTGTAATGCGATCAAATCCAGTCAGCACGGCTTCTTCTACCAAATCCGTTAACTCTTCAATGATGAAACTGCCTTGTAATGGGTTTTCGTTTTTGGCAAGACCCAATTCCCTGTTAATAATTAACTGAATGGCCATGGCCCGGCGCACGCTTTCTTCTGTAGGCGTGGTGATGGCTTCATCATAGGCATTGGTATGTAAACTATTGCAGTTGTCATAAATGGCATACAACGCCTGCAGTGTAGTTCGAATATCATTGAAATCAATTTCCTGAGCATGCAAACTGCGGCCGCTGGTTTGGATATGATACTTCAGCATCTGGCTGCGCTCATTTCCACCGTATTTAAGCTTCATGGCCTTGGCCCACAAGCGCCTGGCTACCCTGCCAATAACAGCATATTCAGGATCGGTTCCATTGCTAAAAAAGAAACTCAGGTTGGGAGCAAAATCGTCTATATGCATGCCACGGCTGAGGTAATATTCCACATACGTGAAACCATTAGCCAGCGTAAATGCAAGCTGGGTGATGGGATTGGCTCCGGCTTCAGCTATGTGGTAACCTGAAATACTTACGCTGTAAAAATTCCTAACCTTATTGGTGATGAAATGCTGTTGTACATCGCCCATCAGACGAAGGGCAAACTCTGTACTAAAAATACAGGTATTTTGGGCCTGGTCTTCTTTCAGAATGTCTGCCTGAACAGTTCCACGAACCTGACTCAACGTACAGGCCTTTATTTCTTCGTAAATCTCACGGGGCAGCACTTGATCGCCGGTTACTCCGAGCAACATCAAACCCAAACCATCATTGCCTTCCGGCAAATCGCCATGATACACAGGCCTAGAAACCCCTTTTTGCGCATAAATGGCCGCAATCTTGGCTTCCACCTCTTTTTCAAGGCCATTCTTTTTGATATACAACTCACACTGTTGGTCAATAGCTGCGTTCATAAAGAAAGCCAGCATCATAGGCGCCGGACCATTGATGGTCATGGACACCGATGTTTTGGGATCAGCAAGATTAAAGCCACTGTAAAGCCTTTTGGCATCATCCAGACAGCAAATGCTCACGCCTGCATTTCCGATTTTCCCGTAAATATCAGGCCTTGTGTCGGGGTCACGGCCATAGAGTGTAACACTATCGAACGCCGTACTCAGGCGCTTGGCAGACATTCCCAGGCTCACATAGTGAAAACGTTTATTGGTTCGTTCCGGTCCGCCTTCGCCGGCAAACATGCGGGTTGGATCTTCACCTTCGCGCTTGAAAGGATAAATACCTGCGGTGTAAGGAAAAAACCCGGGCGTATTTTCCTGCATCGCCCAGTGCACTTTGTCGCCCCAACTTTGCATGCGCGGCATGGCCACTTTGGGTATTTTCAGGTGACTGAGGCTTTGGGTGTAGTTGGGTACGAGAATTTCCTTGCCCCTTACGTAGTAAACATAGTTCTCATCTTTATACTTCTGTTCCTCAGTATTCCAGCCTTGAATCATGTCCCACACATGTCCGTCAAGACCGCGTTTCAGAGCATCAAATTCTGCCATCAGAACTTTTAGGGTATCAAAGTTGGGCTTCCCTTCAAGCTGTGTTTTTACAGCAGCAAAAAATGCTTCAACACCTTCAGCAACAGGCTTTTCAATGCCTGACAGTGTTTCAATGGAGCGCCAAAGACTGTAAAGGGCATCGGCAATCGTACTTTGCTTTTTAACGTGTTTATCGTAATTGCGGTTGTTGTTGCTGATTTCACTGAGATAGCGCGTGCGTGCCGGCGGAATAATGAATATTTTTTCGCTCATTTCCGTAGCAGACTTCCACTGGCTTTGTAGCGAGGCTGAAGTTTTAGCAACAATTTTCTGCATCAAAGACAAATACAGCGTATTCATTCCCGGATCATTAAACTGGCTGGCAATGGTGCCAAAAACAGGCATGGTATCGGTATCTTTATCAAACAGCTTGTGGTTGCGTTGAAACTGCTTTCTCACATCGCGCAGTGCATCAAGGGCACCGCGTTTGTCAAATTTATTCAGGGCCACCACATCGGCATAATCCAGCATATCAATTTTCTCCAGCTGGGTAGCGGCGCCGTATTCAGGTGTCATCACATACAGACACACATCACTGTGTTCGGTAATTTCCGTATCACTCTGCCCGATACCGCTGGTTTCAACGATAATCAGGTCGTAGCCTGCCACTTTCAGAATATTTACTGCATCATCAACATGACCGCTAAGGGCGAGGTTAGCCTGACGTGTAGCCATGCTGCGCATGTAAACCCGATCATTGTGAATGCTGTTCATGCGAATACGGTCGCCAAGCAAAGCACCACCTGTTTTGCGCTTGCTGGGATCTACGCTGATAATACCAATATGTTTATCCGGAAAATCGGCCAGAAAGCGGCGCACAAGTTCATCCACAAGAGAACTCTTGCCTGCACCGCCGGTTCCTGTAATACCCAAAACCGGGGTTTTTATGCCTGTCGCTTTTTCACGGATTTGAGACAATACCGCTACATGCTTTTCAGGATGATTTTCGGCAGCAGAAATCAGGGTGGCAATTTCTCCATTTGCAAGAACATTCAGTTGCTCTGTATTGCCTTTTAATTCAACACCGGCAGGGTAATCGCTGAGCTGAACAAGATCATTTATCATGCCCTGCAAACCCATTTCACGTCCGTCATCCGGGCCGTAAATACGGGTGATTCCATGAGCCATCAAATCCTTGATTTCCGAAGGAAGAATAACGCCACCGCCACCGCCAAATATGCGAATATGCGCTGCACCTCGCTCCTTCAGCAAATCATACATGTACTTAAAATATTCATTGTGTCCACCCTGATAGGATGTCATGGCAATGGCATGTGCATCTTCCTGTATGGCTGTTTCCACCACCTCCTGCACACTGCGGTCGTGACCTAGGTGAATCACCTCACAACCCGTAGCCTGTATAATTCTCCGCATCACATTAATGGCGGCATCATGACCATCGAATAAGCTTGCCGCAGTAACAATACGAACATTGTTTTTTGGCTGATAAATCTGCACTTCAGACATATTGGGCGCGAAGTTACGCAATACCTACAAATAAGATTTGACAAGTCTATTTCAGACTATGTGCTTACTGAAAAAATTTTTTTTTAAACAAGCAACATTGTAAATAGCGAGCTTGTCAAAATCATACAAATCCAATTAATTATGAAAGGAATAACCATTATGAAAAACACATTTTTAAAACTCACTGCAACTGCCTTTTTAATCTCTGCCATTATGATTAACTGTAAGAAAACAAAATCTTACCTGCCCGATGCTGCTGCAGACGATCAAATTGAGCTTCTTGTTGCAAAAACAGATCGATTTATTGACCATGCCGAAATCACATTTGAAGACGGAATTCTTTCCATGGAAAATGAAGGTATCTCCCCCGATTTTACAGTAACCGCCGCAGATTTTGACAAACAACCTAATGAACCAACGGCATTTGCTCCCGATAAAGAGGGCTCATTTATGGACTGTCTGCGAAAACTCGAATTGAAAGACGACCAGCGAATTCGCATTAAAAAAGCCTTGGAAAGGTATGATGATTGCAAAGCATCAGCAGTCAAAAGAACACGTGAGGCTTACAATAAATTAAAAGCCGAGCACGAGAAAAAACTGAACAGGCTGAAAAGAAGCTATCTCAATGGTTATCTAACAAAACGGCAGTATGAAAATGCTGTTGAAAAAGAAAAATTAAATTTCAAAGAGGCAACCGAAAAACTCATGGAAAAAGAGAAAAAAGCACTTAAAGAATGTTACAATAAATTCTTGCGCGAATTAAGAGCCATATTAACTGAGAAGCAATGGCAATTGTTTTATGAATGCCAACGCTAATCCGTTTGTTTTCCTATTAAACCCCGCTTATGCGGGGTTTTTCTTTTTGTTTAAATATTCCGTCAAATAGAAATATCCGATTACTGTCAATCCCGCTACAAATACTGGAATCACGAGATGCCTTTTTGTATCATCAAAATAAAATTCACCTGCCATCCACATTGAATTTCCGGTAATCCAAAAAGAAACGGCCATGTTGTGAAAAAAATCCGAACGGTTGGAACGGCTTTTATAAGTTAGCCAATAAGACAAAAGTACCGTTGGCACTGCCATTCCTAAGCCCAGCCATTTCAGGCCTGCAAGCCATGCAAAATCTTTAACGAGCCAGAAAACCACATGCAGGTTTTCTTTTTTGCGTAAGTCAATATCCATAGGGCAAATATATATGGCCAAGACATCTTAATGCTTAATTTGCAGGCATGTCTTCAGAAATTTTAAAAAACAGACTCCAAACAGAATTTTTGATTAAACCCAACACAATTGCGGATGACAACTCCCGTATTTTCTTTGTTGGCTCCTGCTTTTCAGAAAATATATTCAATTATCTAAAATACTGTGGTTTAGACTGTATTAACAACCCTTTTGGAACATTATTCAACCCCCACAGCATTGCATTTTGCATTGAAAAAATAGCCACCGAATACCGCTTCACAACTCATGATTTCACCTATCATAACGGAGAATTTCACAGCATGCATCACCATGGAAGCTACAAACACAGGGATGCTGAAGTGCTTGCCTCAAGAATCAATAGTCAAATTGAAACTGCACACGATTTTCTGATTAATGCCGATATTGCCATTATTACACCAGGCACAGCCAAGGTGTGGCAAATGAACCAACCTGAAATGATTGTAGGGAATTGCCACAAAATCCCAGGCCATGAATTTACCTCCAGAATACTTACTGAAACTGAAATATTAAAAGCATACAAAGACTGCATATATTATTTGCGGCTGATAAACCCCGAAATAAAAATTATTTTTACCATAAGTCCTGTTAAACACCTGCGTGATGGCATGCTGGAAAATACTATCAGTAAAAGCCGCCTAATCAGTGCACTGGCCACACTGAGAGAAGAACACCCTGAAATTTTATATTTCCCGTCTTACGAAATCCAGACTGAGGAATTGCGCGATCATCGTTTCTATGCCGAAGACCTTGCCCATCCCACAGCATGGGCAACGGAATACATTTTCAGACGCTTTTGTGAAACCTGTTTTACATCTGAAGGACAACAATTTATTGAAGATGCAAGAAACTGGCTGCGCATGAAAAACCACCGCATAATGTCAGTGGACCAAACTGAAATATCCACTTGGACAACCAAATGCGATGAGGCACTCAAGCAGTTCAAATCTAAACACCCGTCAAAAACCTACTGGCCTGCCGATTGGGTTTAATGCGCTGTTTCGGCAAAATCCTCTACCGGCCCGACTATGCGTCTGTAGGTTGGCTCAACGGCATTTAACCTGCCCAAAACTTCATCAAGTTTCATGTTTAACATTGACAATTGCCCATGCAAGAGACGGTATTCCTTTCCAAAAGAGGGCAAATCATTATCAAAAACGCCATCTTTTACCTGTTTGTCAACGGCTTTAATTTCGTAAAACAACTCCTCTGCCTTCAATACACATTCTTTGTATTTGGGTGCAAAATCTTTGTAGATGCGGTAAACGGTATTGTATTGTAAAATCTGTGACCGCATTTCAGTAGTAATTTTATTGTCATCGGCAAATTTGAGCCACTGCAAAACGCTGTCCATTTCATGACGCCGCTCATCAATCTCATTGATCTTATAATCAAACCTGCTGCGGATTTGCTGCAACGACCACTTTAGAGAATCAGCAAGCGTGATACATTCTGCCCTGTTTTCCGAAACCTGATTGCCACCACATGCGCTTAAAAATATGATAAAAACAGGCATTAAAACTGTAATATTTGCCCATATTTTCGTTGTTTTGTTTTTGAAATGCCACATAGCGGTGCAAAAATAGGCAAACTCAGGCAGTGGCAGTTTCTCAAATCTGCTTTCTGGCTAGGCTGTTCGGCATTCGGCGGACCGCAAATGCATATTCCGCTTTTCAGTAAAAGACTGGTAGACAACAAAAAGTTTCTTACCAGGGAGGAATTAATTGACATTAATGCGTTTTGCAGCATACTTCCCGGACCCAGCACAACGCAAACAATCACTGCTGTCGGATTTAAACTGGGTGGTCCCGGACTGGCTTTTCTCACCCTGTTGGCCTGGGTTTTGCCAGGGGCGCTGATCATGTCGGCGTTTACCCTTTCCCCTGCTTTTCTCAGCAATGGCCACCTTCGCTTTCTGGAGCCTATGGTCGCCGCTTTCCTATGCTATGCGGTCTATAGCATGTTTCAGCTAATTAGAAAAGACAATATCAATTACCTAATATCTCTTTTGGCCGGCATTGCCGGTTTCCTGTTTCGTAATCCCCTGATTTTCCCCCTTGGGGTGCTTATCGGCGGTGTTATCAGCAGCAATTTCGGAAACAGACAATTCACCCCCAATCCCCAGCCGTTTGGAAAAGTTCGCTGGGCAAATCTTAGTCTGTTTCTTTTAATTTTTATCCTAATTGGCGGACTGGGTATGGTTTTAAGTGCAAATGAGGATACACTTGGATTAAGCAAACCCGTTGTTTTGTTCGAAAACACCTATCGTATGGGTGCATTATCTTTCGGTGGCGGAAATATCCTCAGTGCCATGGCCATGGAACATTATGTGTACCATAAGCCCTACATGAGTATTGAACAACTAAACACCGGACTAGGACTAATTCAGGGCATGCCGGGTCCCAACTTTAACCTGGCGGTTTACCTTAATGGAATTGCCATGCGCACTTCGGGTTTTGGTTTCGACGGGCAGCTGCTGGGCTGCGTCATAGGCCTTGTAGGCATATTCCTTCCCGGAATTCTGCTGGTTTTCTTCGCTTTCCCGCTTTGGAACAGACTGCAAGCCTACCCCATTATCAAACGCTCACTCGACGGAATATTTGCCGTATCCGTCGGCTTTATTCTTTCCGCCGCACTCATTATCAATGAGCATTTCTGGCGTGGCATTTCCAATATTCAATCAGATGCTTCAGACATTGTTATCTTTATACTTACCTGCATTCTCATCTTTTCCCAAAAAATTTCACCGCCGCTGATTGTCCTTGGCACGGTCATTGCCGGTGTTTTATGGTCGGTATATGGATGGTAAATTTAGTAATGTGAAGCAAAATGCGTATATTGAGATATAAAAACATGTTCAGAAATGCAATTATCGGATGCTCGTGCCTGCTTGGTGTTGTTCCAAATAATATAAAAGCACAAAAAAGTCTTAATCCATATATCCTTTTCACAGGCCTGGTACTCACTTCAGACAGCCTCAAGCCCATTCCTTACGTAGCCATTAAAAACAGCCGACGCGGTCTTGCCGGCTACACAGATTTGCTCGGACACTTCGATATAGTGGCCCAGAAAGGCGATACTTTGTGGTTTACCCAAGCTGAAAGAACTGCCTCATGGCATGTAATCCCGGATACGCTCACCTCCAATAGGTATAACATCATAAAAACCATGGTGCAGGACACCATAAATCTACCCGTTATTTTCATCAGGGCACTGCCTTCAAAATCCTTTTTCGACCACGAGTTTGTTAACACCTCTCCACCCGATGACGCCTACGAAATTGCACGAAAAAACCTGGAACTGGAAGCGGCGAAGGAAGAAACTCAACTCCGACCTGCAGATGCCAAAGCCAGCCAGCAGATGATTGCCCAGAGCCGTGTTCAGCAATTATACTATTACAAACAGGCTCCACCCCAAAACTACCTGAGCCCAATGGCATGGATGCAATTCCTGGATGCCTGGAAACGGGGTGATTTCAAAAAGAAAAAGAAGAAATAATTACTGGGCGGTATCCTTTTGATTCTGCAGAATATACTCCAGCTGCTGTTCCGGGGTTATCAGGCCTTTTTTTAGCATGGCTGAAGTTTGCGCACATTGCTTTCCCAAAGTAGAATTAGAATCTTTCAGTGCGGCCAAGTCATAGAATTTGATGGCTTTGTCAAACTGCCCGATTTTTTCATAATTATGCGCAGCAGCCACCATAGCTGGAAACACATATTGACCTTTGGGGTAATGCGCCACATACATTTCACACCATTTTCCACACTCAAAATACCGCCCGCTTCGCTCCGCAATAAGTGTTGAGACATACAATAGCTTTTCACTGGCTTTATACTGGGGAAACTGCGCTGCAAATTGTTGAAAATGAACTGCCATGGAATCGGGTATACGGTTTACTTTCATGGAATCCTGCACCTGCGGCATATAGGGTTGGATAATAGCCAGTTTTTTGTCCATCTCGGTCTGACATGCTATGATAAGCACCGACATCACACATAAAATAGAAAAACGCATGCGCAAATTTAGCAAGACTGTGAACAACTATGGTGGAGCAAAGTCAAATCAAATTATAATATTGCAATCATGACAGAAAATACACCCAGGTATACCGAAGACGAAATCCGAAGTCTTGACTGGAAAGAACATATACGGCTTCGTCCAGGTATGTATATCGGTAAATTGGGCGACGGCACCGCTGCCGATGATGGTATTTATGTGCTGGTGAAAGAAATAATAGATAACTCCATCGATGAACACGTGATGGGTAATGGGAAAAAAATAGAGGTGAAGGTAGAAGAACACCGGGTAACAGTGCGTGATTTCGGTCGTGGCATTCCCCTGGGCAAGGTGATTGACTGCGTGAGTAAAATCAATACCGGCGGAAAATACGACAGCCGCGCCTTCCAGAAGTCTGTGGGATTAAATGGTGTGGGAACCAAGGCAGTAAATGCCCTCAGCCAGTATTTTTGCGTGCAAAGTTTCCGTGATGGCCGAACCAAAAAAGCCGAATTCTGCCGCGGGGAGCTCAAAGAAGACCTAACTGAATTCGACGCCAAGGAAAATAACGGCACACTTACCATCTTTGAGCCCGATGACAGCATCTTCAAAAACTACAAGTTTGTTAATGATTATCTGCGCGAGCAAATAAAGAATTATACCTACCTGAATGCCGGCCTCACCATTAACTACAATGGAGAAAATTACAGCAGCAAGCGCGGCCTTCTGGATTTGCTTGAACACAAAGTGAACCCCGAAACCATGCTCTACCCCGTAGTACACGCCAAAGGCACCGACGTAGAAATTGCCTTCAGCCATACGGACAGCTATGGCGAAGATTATTACTCGTTTGTAAACGGACAATACACCACACAGGGCGGAACTCACCTGCAGGCCTTCCGTGAAGCCATGGTAAAAACAATTCGTGAGTTTTACAAAAAAGAATTTGATGCCTCCGACATTCGTGGTTCCATAACGGCGGCAGTAAGTGTGCGCGTGCAAGAACCTGTTTTCGAAAGCCAGACCAAAACCAAACTCGGCAGCGCAGATATGGGTCCCGACGGCCCCAGCATCAAGGCAGGCATTCTTGAGTTTGTAAAAAAACAGGTTGATGATTACCTGCACAAAAACCCTGCTACTGCTGATGCGTTGCTGAAAAAAATCCTGCAAAACGAGCGTGAGCGCAAAGACATGGCCGGTGTGCAAAAAATAGCCAAAGAGCGCGCTAAAAGGGCTAATCTTCATAATAAAAAACTACGCGACTGCCGGGTACACCTCCCCGATGAAAAGAATGAAAAACGCTTTGAAACTACGCTTTTCATTACCGAGGGAGACAGTGCAAGCGGAAGCATTACAAAAAGCAGAAATCCCGATCTTCAGGCTGTTTTCAGCCTTCGTGGAAAACCCTTGAACTGTTATGGCCTGAAGAAAAAAGTGGTGTATGAAAACGAAGAATTCAACCTGCTGCAGCATGCCCTCGATATTGAGGAATCAGTGGATAACCTGCGTTACAATAAAGTGGTTTTAGCTACTGACGCAGATGTAGATGGAATGCACATTCGGCTGCTAATGATGACATTCTTCCTGCAGTTCTTCCCCGATTTAGTGAGAAACCGGCATCTGTATATTCTGCAAACGCCGCTTTTCAGGGTTAGAAACAAAAAGGAAACCTTCTATTGTTATAATGATGAGGAGCGTCAAAGAGCCATAAAAAAACTGGGTGGAAAACCCGAAATCACCCGTTTTAAAGGCTTGGGCGAAATATCACCAGAAGAATTTGCAAGATTTATAGGATCGGATATTCGCCTAGAGCCCGTGGTACTTAGCGCAGATAGCAGCATCGAAAAAGTGCTGAGCTACTATATGGGCAAGAACACTCCGGAAAGACAGGAATTTATCATCGACAACCTGGTTATTGAAAAAGACATTACCGATGAAGATGATGAGCCTGCTGAAACAGAAGAAACTGCAGCTGCCTAATTAGTAGGTTAGCCATGCCTCTGGATTTGGCGGAGGTATGCTTACCCATACATAATACAGCAATATATTAACGAGCATACAAATGGCAGCAACCCATTTCCACCGCGCCTCAATGACAGTAAAAAGCCTTACATAAAACTGCGGTATTACCGAAAAATATCGGTAATAACTGGCAACAGTGCCTGTAATCAATGGAAACAATGCGTTTATTACTACAAAGAGCCTTTCGCCGCTGCCTGCCTTCCTAAATAATAAGTACGCAACTAACAACAGTAATAGCGCATATACGGATACAGCCTGCACATACCAACCGCTGCCCGCAAACAAAGATTCCCATGGCCAGGTATAGGCATGCCCCCAGGCTGATTGAGTATTACTAAAGGCCATAGCATCTCCACAATGAAAATGAAGATATATCATCCACATAATTAAAGCCCCGGGTGCTGCCAGCAAAGCCACAATTTGTTTTATCTTTTCTTTTTCTTTCAATATCCGAAACCAGCCATTATCGGCCAGAATCCACAATCCCAACCCTGCAGAAAACACAATACCGGTAGGCCTGCAAAGTGTAAGTAATGCCACTGCCAGTGTCAGCAAAACATACTTTTTCCGCGCTAATGAGACCATAGTCCACATAAACAAAATGGAAAACAACACTTCGCTGTAATACATGTGGTAGAAGAAATGGTATGGAAAAACCTGAAAAAAGATACTGTAAACAAAAATCCTGCGGGGTTCCATGCCCATAGTTTCAAGCCACGTAAAAAGCATTACCACCCAAAGCCACGTTAATGGTATGTGTGCAATAAATGATGCCGTAACATATACTAGATCCGGGTTTTGGGTAAACAACAATACTGACTGACGGCACAATGCAATCAACGCTGGATACAAAGGGAAAAAAGCAAATGGCGTCTGCTGCCAGGCCGCAGGTGGAACAGTTGGATAACCTTCCCTTGAAATCAGGTGGTACCACCCCGAATCATTGCGGGCAAAAACATCCAGTACATGCTCAATCCCATTCCATCCGTTCGGCAGCAAATTCCCCAATAACAGATAAAAAAGTTTCAATCCGAATGCAAACATCAATGCCCGCTTCAGATAAGGTTTTCCCGAAAGCATTGCGGCAAAAGTAATATTTAAATCTGTCAACCTTTTTCAGTACGGGACAAACTATTAAACAAATTAACAAACCCAAATTCCCATCTTTGTAATATGATTAACTGGAAAGACAATACACCATCGGAGGCGCCATTCATTGCCTCGGTGTTTAATTATTATCTGTCTGATGATCTGGTAGGCTACGCCGAATATGATGAATTAACAATTCAGCTGGCATTCCAAATGCCCGGTTTTCTTGGATATGAAAGCTTTAAAGCGAATGGTCGCGGATCATTCATCAGTTATTGGAAAGATATGGAATCGGTTAAAAACTGGGCCGCAGATGCAAAACACCGTGAAGCCAAGGAATTGGGCATTCAACGCTGGTATCGCTATTATCACAGCATTATTGCAGAAGTAAAATCACTGCGATCCCACAATTTATAATCCTAAAAACAAAAAAAGCCACCCTTTCGGATGGCTTTCTTCTAATCACTATAAATCTTAATAGCGGTACTGGTCTTTCTTGAAAGGTCCCTGTACTTCCACGCCAATATAATCGGCCTGCTCATTGGTAAGAACGGTAAGTTCAGCGCCAATGTGGGCAAGGTGCAGACGTGCTACTTTTTCGTCGAGGTGCTTGGGCAATACATACACTTTGTTGTCGTAATTGCTGTGGTTTTTCCACAATTCAATCTGCGCAAGTGTCTGGTTGGTGAAGCTATTGCTCATTACGAAGCTGGGGTGTCCCATGGCACAGCCCAAGTTCACCAGACGACCTTCTGCAAGAACAACCACTTCCCTGCCATCGATATTGTAAACATCCACTTGAGGCTTAATGGTGTATTTGGTGCTGCCATAGTTGCTGTTCAGCCAGGCAATATCAATTTCGTTATCGAAGTGACCAATGTTACAAACGATGGTCTTGTCGTTCATCATTTTAAAATGTCTGTCAGTCACTATCTGGCAGTTTCCTGTGGCAGTAACCACGATATTAACGCGGGGAATTGCATTCTCAAGCGTGCGGACTTCATAACCATCCATAGCGGCCTGCAGGGCACAAATTGGGTCAACCTCAGTAATAATTACACGGGCTCCTGCTCCACGAAGGCTGTCGGCACTTCCTTTGCCTACATCGCCATAACCGCAAACCACAGCTACTTTGCCGGCAAGCATTACATCGGTAGCGCGGCGGATAGCATCCACCAGAGATTCTTTACAGCCGTATTTGTTGTCAAACTTGCTCTTGGTTACGCTGTCATTCACGTTGATTGCAGGCATAGGCAACGTTCCTTTGGTAACACGCTCATACAGGCGGTGAACACCGGTGGTAGTCTCTTCGCTAATGCCTTTGATACCTGCAGCCAGATGAGGATATTTATCAAGAACGACGTTGGTTAGATCACCACCGTCATCAAGAATCATATTTAGTGGCTGACGATCAGGACCGAAATACAATGTTTGCTCAATGCACCACTCGTATTCTTCCTCGGTCATGCCTTTCCAGGCATACACAGGGATATCAGCAGCAGCGATAGCGGCAGCAGCGTGATCCTGGGTTGAGAAAATGTTGCAGGAACTCCAGGTAACTTCAGCACCCAGTTCCTTAAGGGTTTCAATCAGAACGGCAGTTTGAATGGTCATGTGAAGACATCCGGCCACGCGTGCTCCTTTAAGGGGCTGGCTGCCACGGTATTCTTCACGGATTGCCATCAAACCGGGCATTTCGGCTTCCGCCATGCGGATTTCTTTGCGGCCCCATTCGGCCAGCGTAATATCTTTGACCTTGTAAGGAAGATATGAAGATGTTTCTGTTGTCATTTTATAATTCGGGGTGCAAAATTACTGAAAATATGTGATTTTTTGTTGATTATTAACCATAATAATACTATTCTTTTGGCAAATATTCAAATACTGCGTCCACAGGCAATACAAGTTTCGGAAACAGCCGGCCACAGGCTTCTGTTCCCTCTGTAAATGGGGGCAATCCTACATATTTATTGTTTTCAAGAACATAAATTAAAATGCTGCGCCCCTGAGGCTGAATTATCCAGTATTCCTTTATCCCACTTGACTCATAGAGCTTGAATTTGACATTCATATCATGATGGGAATTTCCCGGTGAAAGAATTTCTACCAGAATATCTGGGACACCAAAACACCCTTTTTCATCTATTTTGCTCAAATCACAGATCACCGTCAAATCGGGCTGCACAACGGTACTGTCCTTTTTCGCGCCGGGAACAGGAAGCCTCACATCAAAAGGCGCGTAAAACAACCCGCAAGGCTTGCCAAGAAAATACTGATCAAAATACCGGTTTACAACACGCACTACTAACTGATGATTGCGACTGGGCGCAGGGCACATCTTCACTACCTTACCTTTGATCAATTCCACACGATCCAGAAAAGACCACTTCAAATAATCCCAGTATGTGTAGAGCCTATCCAAATCCAGCATAGCATATTCCGCAACTGGCTCATTGACAGCTTTTGTTTCTAATGTAGGCGCCATATAAGATTCTTCATTGATGTACGCACGCTCACGAATTATTTCTATAGCTGTGCGGATTGCCAGCAATTTCTTTGCTGAACGATCATCATGCTCGGCTAATGCTTGGTGAATTACAGGCAAAGAAATACCGGTACGCTCATGAACAGCTTTATGCAAACCATGAAACATGCCTTCTTCCAGCTCCGGATATTTTTTCCTCTCCACCCCTCAAATATACAAAAATATCCAAATAATATACAAACTAAAAACAAATTTTTTTAAAAACCGCAATTACAACCCGACTTAGCCCTGGCCTTTTTGGGTTGTTTTTGAGCAATAGACTTGCAGGAAAAAGTTGTTGTTACTAAAAGTAAAATCGCAACTACCAAACGAAATTTCATAATTCAAAAATACAATCTCTTAATAATAAACCGCTATTTTGAAGTAAAATTGCAGTACGAATGACTATTTTGAACATTTTCTCCGACGGCCTGCATTTCATCACCCACCTCAACGATTACCTGAATAATTGGATTCGCGAATATGGAAACTGGCTCTATGCCATTCTATTCCTCATTGTTTTTGTTGAAACCGGACTTGTAGTAATGCCGCTGCTACCCGGTGATTCCCTGCTGTTTGCCGCCGGTGCACTTGCTGCCAATCCCGCCAACGAATTCAGCATATTCATACTGCTTCCATTGCTAATTGCGGCTGCACTGCTGGGAGACAATACAAACTATTACATCGGAAGCCGAATCGGGGTGCGTATTTTTGACCTTAAATGGAAATTACTGAAACGTGAATACCTGGACCAAACCCACGCTTTCTTCGAAAAACACGGCGGTAAAACCCTTATTATGGCCCGTTTTGTGCCCATTGTAAGAACTTTTGCTCCTTTCGCCGCAGGACTCGGAACCATGGGATACCGAAAATTCATTGGCTATTGCATAGCCGGAGCCGTCCTTTGGGTTTGCAGCATCAGCATTGCCGGATATCTTCTGGGCAGCAATGAATGGGTGATGAAGAACTTTGAAAAAGTGGTACTGGGAATCATTTTCATTTCCATTTGCCCCATGATTTTTCAATTCCTGAAATCCAAATTATCAAAAAAATAAAATGCCGCTTCTGGGCCTCATCGGCAATCCATTAAACCATAGCAGGTCGCCTGAATTGTTTGGTGAAATTTTCCGCAGGGAAAGTTTAAAGAATTGGAATTACAATCTTTTCCCCCTTTCCAACATCAAGCTATTGCCTGAACTAATTGCAGCGCATCCGGAACTATGCGGTTTCAACGTTACCATCCCATATAAAACCGATATCATCCCATTTCTCGATCAAATTTCGATTGAGGCAGAAGAAATTGGAGCGGTAAATACAGTTCGTATCGAGAGAAATAAAAATAACATCACGCTAATCGGCTATAATACAGATGCGTATGGATTTGAAGAACTATTAAAATTTGCTTGTGCCGAAAATGCTGAAAGAGCCTTGGTTTTAGGTTCCGGCGGTGCCGCAAAAGCAGTCTGTTATGTTTTAGAAAAATTCAACATCACTTATTCCATCGCAAGCCGAAATTCCATGGAAGAGCATATACTATATGGCAACCTGGATGAGAAAATCATAAAAACCCATAACCTTATCATCAACACCACGCCGCTGGGAATGCATCCAAACATCGATGAGTGCCCACCAATCCCATTCGATTTTATTTCCCAAAATCATACCATTATCGATCTTGTTTATAATCCCGAAAATACATCATTGATGAAAAAGGTAACAAACCTCGGTAGCAAAGCGTTTAATGGCATGCTCATGCTTCAAAAACAGGCCGAAAAAGCCTGGGAAATCTTCAATAAATAAATTTAAATGAAAAAACTAACACTGATACTTTGTTCAATTGCCGTCTTAGCCTCCTGCAGCCTGTTTCGTGAAAACAACTACGAATGGGCCATTGACAGCGTGGCTGAGGACAGTGCAGCAGCTATAGCCGCAGCCACCTGGACCGGCGAAAATGAAATACTGCCATCCAATTACCGATCAGCCCGCTACAGCGATTGGGACCTGCAACATACCAACCTGTATGTTAGCTTCGATTTTGCCAAAAAACAACTTTTGGGTGAAGCAGAAATCACCCTGAAACTACATTTCTATGAAACCGACAGCATCCTGCTCGATGCTAAAAAAATGGACATTCATTCTGTTCAAATGAAGCAAAACGATGCCTGGAAAACCATGCCATTTGTCTATGCAGATAGCCTGCATTTGGTAGTTCGTCCCGGGATTAACTTCTCTGCCACGAATCCTGTGGTAAATCTCAAGATTAAATATAAAGCAAAACCCTACGAGGGCGATGTTGACGTGGGCTTTGCCATCACCAGCGACCGCGGCCTGTATTTTATCAATCCCAATGGCTCCGACCCGCTAAAACCCCGCCAAATATGGACACAGGGGGAAACCGAGAGTAACAGCCGCTGGTTTCCCACCATCGATGCGCCCAACCAAAAAATGACCCAGCGAATTTGCATGACAATCCCAGACAGCATGGTAAGCCTGAGTAACGGCCTTAAAATTTCTTCCGTAAAAAACAACAACGGCACACGCACCGATTGCTGGGAACAAAAACTGCCCCATGCTCCATACCTTGCCATGATGGCCATTGGAGACTGGGCAGAGATCCAGGACAAATGGCGCGACAAACCCGTTTCTTACTTAGTTGAAAAAACCTATGCATCCCGTGCTAAAACAATATTCGGAAACACACCCGAAATGATGGAGTTTTTCAGCCAATACACAGGTGTTGATTATCCCTGGGATAAATACAGTCAGGTGGTAGTGCGAGATTTTGTGAGCGGTGCCATGGAAAACACCACTGCCACTGTGCACATGGAAAACCTGCAAACCACAGAGGAAGAATTCCGAGATGAAACCTATGAAGACTATATAAGCCATGAACTTTTTCACCAGTGGTTTGGTGATTTGGTTACTGCAGAAAGTTGGAGCAACATCACCCTCAATGAAAGTTTCGCCACCTACGGCGAATACCTGTGGCGGGAACACAAATATGGCAAGGCCAATGCAGACGAATTACTGGAAGAATTTAGACTATATACCCGCCTGAATAGCAGAATGGGCAGTCCAGATAAAAAACTGGTGCGGTATGTTTATCATAGGGCTGATGATGTTTTTGATATCGTCAGCTACCAAAAAGGAGCGCTCATATTGCACATGCTCCGCCACGAAATTGGAGATGCTGCTTTTAGAGAGGGAATGAAAAAATACCTGACCGACAACCGCTTCCGCGCTGCTGAGGTCGATCACCTGAGACTGGCAATGGAATCCGTTACCGGCCGAGACTTACACCCATTTTTCAATCAATGGTATTTTACAGGCGACAATCCGGAGATGCAAGTGTCTGCAACATGGGATTCAACCGCAAAATCCATACGTTTTAATTTACTTCAGACCCAAGGCCACCGAAACACGTATGTGATGAAAACCATGATGCTGGTTCAAACTGAAAAAACGGCGTTTGTATTCCCCCTTGAAATCAGCAAACGTGATCAATCATTCACCTTCCCACTCTCACAAAAGCCCGAATTCTGGCTCTTAGATCCTGACAATCAGCTGCTATGCAAAACAGAATATCTTGACGATGGTTTCGATGGTTTTGCTCAACATCCGCTATTGCCGCTGCAAAAGGCCATGAAGACCCTAAGAAATCCTGCATTACAACTTGTTGTTCTCGAGCGTGCCATTAAACTTTTCCCTGATTCCGACTCGGAAATGCCAGCAACTGCAGACAGCATCATCCTTGTCGCATTGCAATCCGGCTGGAGCCCGCTGATGAATAGTGCCCTGGATTATTGCACATATAGTAAATTCAAGGATAGCAATGCCATTAAAGCCAGCTTGCAGCAAATTGCTTTGGGTAATTTTGATTCGGATGTAAGGGAAAAAGCCCTGTGGGCTATTCGTCTTCAGTTTCCGCAACTCAGCGCAGGCCTGTTACTGCGTCTAACCTCAGATCCTAGTCCCAAAGTGGCCAGCCATGCCATCAATTTTATACAATGGGAACCACGCTTCGCAGACACAGCACGCAATGCTGTTAAAAATGCAACCAAAGCCATTGCCGCAGAGTGGTTTAAAAAATGGATGATGGAGGATACGGGAATGGAACCTGTTCAATACATATTGATGCTACATAAAAATCCCAAAGCAGGGCTAAGTGCATTTAACCTTGTTTTCCCTTATTGGTTCAATAACCTGATTCCGACATCCGATAAAGGCAATATGGGCGAATACAACTTAAAAAAATTTAGCTTAATAGAAACTGAACTATCCAAACCCGAAAACCATTCATTGCTAAAGATTGCGGCCTCTACTATTTCTCCTTACCTGGAAGAATACCCCGTCGATGATAAGCCGAATTGGTATCTCATGGCTGGAAATTTGGTTAAAACAGCGGCCAAATAAAGTCTTAACCCAATTTTAACCCGTATTTTTGCGGAACCTATGGTAACGGCAGATGAACTAAAACCCGGCATGCATGCCAAAATATCTGCCCTAACCCCCTCTCTGCAGGAAGACCGTCTAATTGCGATGGGCTGTGTGCCCGGAACCCTAATTAAGCTTGAATTCACGGCCCCTGCCGGCGACCCAATGGCTTTTAATGTGGAAGGCTACTTGCTTGGATTGCGAAAATCTGAAGCAAAACTGCTGATTGTAGAACCCACTGACACCCCCTCTCATGGTTGAAACCATTGCCTTGATAGGAAATCCAAACTGCGGTAAATCTACGCTGTTCAACCGTCTTACCGGTCTTAGGCAAAAAATCAGCAACCTGCCTGGAACCACAGTAGAAAAAAAATTGGGCCTCTGGCAAGGCAACAACCATAGGTATTCCCTCCTAGACCTACCCGGTATTTACAGCCTTTACTCTGAATCAGAAGATGAAAAAGTGGTTGTAAAAGCCCTGCTGGGGATGGAAAGCGGAGATTCACCCAACAAAATTCTTTTTATCCTCGATGCATCGAATTTGCGCCGAAATCTGCTATTGTTTTCACAGGTTTCCGAACTGAAAATTCCCATGGCAGTATTGCTCACCATGAACGATACCGCACTCAGGAAGAATTTGACCGTAAGTACCGAGAAGCTTGAAAGCACGCTGGGCGTTCCGATTGTAAAAATCAATCCTCGCAAAGGCGAGGGTATAGGAGAAATTCATTCGGCCATTGCAAATGCAAGGGTTTCAGTTTTACAAATGATAGGCAACACCGGTGAACGGTTATTTGCGTTTGTAACCGGGAGTAAAAAAGAGGGAATCGCTGCCGAGACGCTTTCCCGTTATGCACACATTGAAAAAATCGTGGCAGAATGTGTTCAAAGCAACCAGGCTTCTGGCAAATCATGGCTTGCCAAACTCGATTACTGGCTCACCCACCGCATTTTAGGTTACCTCATTTTTGGAATCATTATGCTAACCATCTTTCAGGGCGTTTTCACCCTGGCAGAATATCCCATGAACTGGATAGAACAGGGGTTTGGCATGCTGAGTGAGTGGACAAACGCAGCTTTGCCTGCCGGAACCCTCACTTCGCTTATCAGCGACGGATTAATACCAGGCATAGCCGGCGTAGTAGTATTTGTGCCCCAGATTGCCATACTATTCCTCTTTATCGGCTTATTGGAAGACAGCGGATACATGACCCGTGCAAGCTTCATCACCGACCGTGTAATGCGCAGAATCGGCCTTAACGGACGCTCCGTTATTCCTTTGATCAGCGGCTTTGCCTGTGCCATTCCCAGCATTATGGCCACCCGAAGCATTAAGCACAAAGGGGAAAGACTGGCCACCATGTTTGTAACACCGCTCATGAGCTGCAGTGCACGCCTTCCGGTATATACACTGCTAATTTCACTTGCTATACCTGAAACTGAAGGTTTAGGCCCATTTAGCCTACGCAGTGTCATCATGACCCTGGCTTATTTTGCAGGAATTATAGCAGCAATTGGCATTTCCTTGTTTTTCAAGAAAAGAAATCAGAAATCAGAAGCTTCCGAATTCATACTTGAAATGCCCACTTACCAGCTGCCGCGATTGCAAACTGTATTGCTCCAAATGTCGCACAAGAGCATGAGTTTCGTCACCTCCGCAGGCAAGGTCATCGTAATCATTTCCATGATTCTGTGGGCGCTCAGCAGCTATGGCCCTGGAGATGCCATTAAAATGGCTGAAACAGATGTTTACAGGACCACAAGCAAACTCCCTGACAGTTTATATATCGAAGAAAACAGAAAAATCGATTTAGCCGAAGCAAGACTGGAAGCCAGTTACGCAGGGCACCTTGGCAAATTCATAGAACCCGCTATTCAACCCTTGGGCTATGACTGGAAAACCGGTATTGCTATCATATCATCGTTTGCGGCCAGAGAAGTTTTTGTAGGAACCATGGCTACCCTTTTCCGAGGCAGAGAAGACAACCCTGAAACCATCAGGGATGTAATGAAACAAACCACCAACCCCGAAACAGGCAAACCCCTTTACGGTCTTCCCTATGCACTCAGCCTGATGATATTTTATGCCTATGCCATGCAATGTATGAGTACGATTGCAGTGATGAAACGCGAAACCGGCGGATGGAAATGGCCGTTTATTCAATTTGCTTCCTTTTTAGCCCTGGCATGGCTAAGCGCTTGGGTTGTTTTCAACCTGACTTCAGTCCTTTTGTAATTTTTTTCACTTTTTTCAAAGCCAAATCGGCGTTTCGATTGTATATTTGAAAGGCTACTAATATTCAGCAGCCAAAGTATACATGAGACAACTAAAAATTTCGAAGCAGTTTACCAACCGGGAAAATAAATCCCTTGACAAATACCTCAACGAAATTTCCAAAGTGCCGATGATTGATGCGCAGGAAGAGGTGGAATTAGCCCGCCGAATCCGCGAAGGAGATCAGGCCGCATTGGAAAAACTGGTAAACGCCAACCTTCGATTTGTGGTTTCTGTTAGCAAACAATACCAAAATCAGGGTCTTACCCTGGGTGATTTGATTAACGAAGGCAACATGGGTCTTATCAAAGCAGCACGCCGATTCGATGAAACCCGCGGTTTTAAATTCATTTCATACGCCGTTTGGTGGATTCGTCAAAGTATTCTTCAGGCGCTGGCTGACCAAAGCCGTATCGTTCGCCTCCCCTTGAATAAAGTGGGCAGCCTCGGTCGTATTACGCAAGCTTCTGCCCGTTTGGAGCAGGAACTAGAACGTGAACCTACGCCCGAAGAAATTGCAGAACACCTTCAAATCCCTTTGACAGAAGTTGAAAATGCACTGCGCAGCAGCGGCCGTCACCTAAGTATTGATGCACCGCTGGCAGAAGGCGAAGACAATACCCTGTTGGGCGTTCTTGACCAAAACGACGAACCCAATCCTGATATGCCTTTGATTAATGAGTCGCTGCAAAATGAAATTAACCGCGTTATCAGCACACTCAGCGATAAAGAACGTGATGTACTGAAATACTACTTTGGCCTGGATGGAAACCCTGCACACACCTTAGAAGACATCTCTGAAAAGGTTGGCCTTACCCGCGAGCGCGTTCGTCAAATCAAGGAAAAAGCCCTCCGTCGTCTGCGCAAGAGCAGCAAAAGCAAAATCCTAAAATCATACCTGGGATAATCAATTAATAAATTCAATAAATAAGAAAAGCCCCGTTTCCGGGGCTTTTCTTTTATGTGATAATATTCTTATCGGATTATTGTAATTGAACCTTTGTACACAAACAATTTACCATCGATGTATCGGAAGTTGATGGTATAAGCATACACGCCCTCGGGAACTTGCTTCCCATAGGCATCCGAGCCATTCCACGATTTGGCAGGATCATTGGTGGTAAACAGAAGGCCACCCCAACGATCGTATATATGCATATTATACTTACTTAAACCGAAGGTGGTGTTGGGACCAAAGGTTTCATTCAACCCATCATTGTTGGGTGTGAAAGAAGTTGGCAACCAGAATAGCAACTCAGGTTTAAGGAAAATAAACTTAGACACACTGTCCACACAAAAGTCAGGACTGGTTACTATAAGCTTCACACGGAAATTACCGGTATCGTTGAAGGTGAGGAACAACGGACCTGCTGCATTGCTATTCTGTCCGTCTTCAAAACGCCAATCATATCCAGCAGCATTACTTCCGGTAAATACAAATTTCCAGTCAGTCTCCATTCCACGGGAAAGAAGATACTCCGAGGTGAAATTCGCTACCGGTTTAGCAAATACAGTCATTGGCTTGGCTGTCGAAGTAGCAGTGCATCCATTGCTGGAGGTTACGGTCAAACTCACGTTGAAATTGCCCGAGGTATTGTAAACCTTACTTGGATTGGCCACTGCAGCGTTAGAACCATCACCAAAATTCCAGTTGTAACCGGTTATAGTACCCTTATTGATGAGTGTATTTGATGTAAAGTTCACTGTTTCACCCTGGCAGGCATCCGGAACAAAGGTTATATCTACGTAAGGTGTTTCAGCCACATACATGGTTTTGGTAATGCTGGTTCCGCAGCCACGGTCAGAAAGCACATCCAGTTTAAGACTGTAGTTACCAGTGTCAGTAAATATCTGATTGGGATAGTTCTTTCCGGTAAATGTTCCACCTGGCGTCATAGTCCAGTTGTACGTTACACCGCTTGCGCCATTGGTGTTGGAATTATCGGTAATAACAAAATTATTTCCACTCAGACACTGCAAATCATCGTTGATACTGAAGTTTGACTGAGGAATCGGGAATACTTTTACCATTCTGGTAGTTGAATCCTTACAGCCGGCAACCGAAGTAACAATTAGTTTAATGGTGTAATTACCTGCACTTGTGTAATCCTTCTGAATCACATCTTTGGTGGTGGCTTTTGAGCCATCGCCCAAAGACCAATTATAGGTGAGTGTACCTTTGAAATTGGTTGTATTGGTAAAATCAAATTTAGATTTTCCCAGACAAGTACTATCAGGCGACTGGGTAAACGAAGGTTTTGGGGTTGGCTCCACACGCATTGTGCGAACTGTGGTATCGCGGCAGGCCAGGCTGGAAGACATTACATACTGAACCTTATAAGTTCCGGTATCCGCGTAAGACATAACAGGGCTCTGTGCCGTAGACGAAGAATTGTCGCCAAAATCCCATTTGTGTGAAACCGTAATTCCGGGAACATTTAATATGTTATCAGGACTGAAAGAGAAACTATTACCGTTCAAACACTGAATGGCATTGTTAACACTGAAAGCAGACTTGGGTGAAGGGCTAACATCCAGAAGTCGGGTTAAACTATCTTTACAACCCAGGCCAGAGGTCACCACTAGTTTGGCCGTGTATACTCCCCATGCAGTAAACTTCTTGTTTGTGAGGGTTTTGGATGTGCTGGTACTACCGTCCGAAAAAGTCCACTTACGCGATGCTACGGTGCCTGAACCAATTAAAGATCTGTCATCCAAATTAAAGAAATGCTGGTTAAAACACTTATTACTATCGGTAACCACCAGGCGCGCTTTAGGTTCAGGGGCAACATAAACTGTTGTTTTCACAGAATCCATACATCCATACTGAGAAGTATCTACCCTTGTAACTGTCCAGAAACCGGTGTCTTTGAACTTAACAGCAGTCAGCGATGATACACCGGTTGTGGATGTACCATTGTAGCGCCAGTAGCGATTGTATGTGCCGTAAGGCAATGGACTGCTATTATCTGAAAAGTCAAAACTATTTTGTTTGTAGCACTGATTGTTTGTGGTTTTGGTAATCTTAGAAACCGGAACAGGATGAACAACAAAGGCCGAATCGAGTGTATCGCGGCATCCGTGAATAGTCTGGGTAATCATATTTACCGTGAACGTATCATAGGTGCTGTATCGGTGCCTTCCATACAAAGTGGTAACCGTATCTTTTGCTCCATCGCCGTATGTCCAGAAAGTCTTGCCAATGCCACCATCACCAAAACTTGAATCTATCAAATCTGTAGTTGAATTCTGGCAGTAAAACAATTTGGATGACCACAATTTCGCTGTAGGCATGCCATTGACATTAAGTATTGTTTTAACCGTGTCTGAACAGCCTTTCTTGGTATAGACAATATATTCTAAATAAAATTGCCCTGTGGTATCAAATGTTTTGCGGAAAATCAGGTCTGTTAGACGTGTTGTATCTCCTGCTTTGTATGGATTTGCAAGCTTCCACAATACAGATTTACGGCTATCGCCGAAGTAATTGGTATTGTCTGAAAGCACGTATCTATTAACATTAATACAATTTTGCGCAGTATCAAAATTTAACTTTGCATCTATTTGTGTAGCCCTTACAATGATTGTTGAGTCAATGGCGGAACAGTTGGTTGAAGTGTCGCGAACCCTCACCCACACTTTTCCTGTATTTGTGGCAGTGTAGAAACGTTTGCTGGAACTATCCTGCCACTTATAGAGAAATTTCACGCTAGACCCTGCATCAAAAATTTCATTGATTCTGGCGTTTCCGCACTTAATAATCGTATCAGGAAAATTCAGCGTAGGACCGGGTAAAATATCAATAATTTTAGAACGCGTGAATGTATCATTAGATCCACAAGGAACTTTCACTACCACTTTCATGGTAACATAAAATGACCCTGTCTTCAAAAATGCATGCGTTACATTTCTCCCTGTATCGCGTGGAGTATTATCCCCAAAGTCCCAAAGTATAGCAAGTGGTTTAACGGCTTTAGGAATTTTTGCTGAAATTGAAACCGGATATTTAGGACATTTGCTCGCACGGGTAAACGTAAAATCATATTCAAGGTTTTCAAACAATGCACCGGAGCAATAACTGTAGCTCTCATACTGCCCCACGCCATATGCCACTGCAATAATACCTGAGTCGCATTCAATTACATTTGATGAGGGGTTATTTACATTGAGTTGAGCATAGGAGTGCCCTGCACATGGCACATCGGTAAATGAGGTTGAACTAACAAATGTTCCGTTTATTTTGACTATCTTTTTAGCGTTCGTCGCAACAAGAACATTCACATAGTGTTTGTTCATGTTGCTTGTATTAGCAGTTCCTACAATTGTTTTGAGCATTTTTTGTGACTGATCCGGCATGATCAGAATGGCAGGATCTCCATTGTTACCGGTAGTACCTGCGCAGTTACCACCATTTTTCATGTACTGAACTACATAAACCGGGCTGTCTGATGTGATGCAACGGGCAACCGAGGAGGTAACATCCAAATAATAATATTTACCTGCGTCTCGTGTAGATCCAACGTAGGTGCCATCAACCGAAATTCTGGTATTGGGCTTGGTTGCCAATACCTTTACTATGTAGCCTTTTGATTGGTCTTTGTATGGCATTACTACATGCTTGGTCCCTAGCACCGATATTGGAAAAAGCTGTGTATAGAGATGATCCACGGCGATTCCACATGAAGAATTGGGGATTTTAACCGAACGCATTCCACAGAAAACATTAATTTTTCCGCATCCGTTGACAACACGAATCCTTGTACCGGTTAAATCTCCAGTCAGGCTCGTTCCATCACTCGTATTGCCATCAGCAGGGTTACTTTGAACCTGATATACTTGGCCTCTGGACATTGAAACAGTAAAAGCTGTTCCTGCAGCCTTGCCTCCCCTTGTTCGCACTGTGGGCGTAATCTCCACGGAAACATTGTTATCCATAGCAATTATGGCGAACTGACTGGGCGAATAGGTTGAACCAGATCTTTGTGTTGGCGTGTATGAAGTAACATAAAAAACGGGGGCCTGTGGAATAGACTCATAAGGCATTACAAACGTACCGTCTGATCTGTTTAGTTCCAGATTCATACAATACACATTCACCGGATCCTTGGCAACAATCCGTAATCCACGTTTACTATTCAGGTCAGAGGCATTGAATTCTGAACCCTGAGGATAATAAAATTGGGGATCCACAGCCCGTCTGTTTACCACACCGGCGGTAATGTTAATGGTCTGGGATGAACCGGACAATCTGGGATTATCCAAAACTATAGTCGTGTTCTTTTCTGAGGTTATGTAAATAATAAGCGAGTCAGGATACCCGCCTGTGCGAGCTTCCATTTCCATAAAAGTCATGTAAAATGTTTTCCCCGTTGATGATATCTGGGAACGTAACCCATTGCATATCATTATAAAAGAGAATAAAAACAACAATTTATTTATTGCTCTGTGTTTTATCAATACTGTCTTTGTGGTTTCCATAAACTTTATCATTACATATTAGACGTTTGTTATTACTTAATCGTTGCACTGCATATCAATTCTTCCAAATAATATACGGCCAAAAACTGCCCGGAAGTTACTGAACGCTGTGCTGTGAGAAAGATACAGAATTGTCGGTTTTCTGTCATTTTTATATGACAGTCAAAAAGGGCCTGCCGATATCGGATTCTGGCCTGCATTTTTTCGCCGCTTTTTAATAACATTTTTGCCGATGGATTCACCCAGTGCATCCCTTGCGCATCGGCCTCCAGCGCCCTGCTTAGCAAGGCCGGATGGTCTTCACCAAGACCCACATAGATACTATTTTCATTTACATCTGTTTGCAGCACAAATAGTGGCAAGCCCGTGCCCCCGATATGCAATCCCCGACGCTGGCCTATGGTGTAGTAATGCGCTCCTTTATGCTTTCCAATGATTTTTCCTGAAGATCTCGTAAAACTGGGTTTCTGCACCCATAATTCAACAGCGTTTTCTTCCTGCATTCGCTGAGCATGCTGCAATACTTCGGGTGAATCTCGCTCTACCAAAATCACATCCCCTTCTTTGGGCTTTAATTGCTGCTGCAGAAAATCCGGAAGCGACACCTTACCTATAAAACACAACCCCTGACTGTCTTTCTTGTTGTGGACATGCAAACCCGCTTTCACGGCAATTTCCCTAACTTCAGATTTCTGCAAATGACCTATCGGGAATAGCGCTTTTGAAAGCTGCTCCTGATTCAACTGGCACAAAAAATAACTTTGATCTTTATTGGGATCAGCACCCCGTAATAACCGAAAGTACTCCTGACCATCCACCATTTCGCTGCCTTTACAAACATAATGTCCGGTCGCCACAAAATCAGCCCCGAGTTTTAGTGCGTTCTGTAAAAATAAATCAAACTTGATTTCCCTGTTACATAGAACATCCGGGTTGGGTGTACGCCCCGAGGCATACTCCGCAAACATGTAATCCACGATTCGGGTTTTATAGTCTGCACTTAAATCCAGTATCTGAAAAGGAATCCCCAGCTGTTCTGCAACCAGCATGGCATCTCGGCTGTCATCAATCCAAGGGCATTCATCTTCGAGTGTAGGCGAAGCATCGTTCCAGTTGCGCATAAACAGGCCTATAACATCATGACCCTGCTCTTTGAGCAACCATGCTGCCACACTGCTGTCTACACCACCGCTTAAACCGACTACCACCCTTGCCATTAAATGCAAAGTTCGTTAATAACCGCCAAGATATTTTCTAAAAATCCACTCAAGCGAAAAACATAAAATAATAATCAGAAAAAACCATTTGGCATGAATAAGTTCTGTAATTTTTGTTTCGCTATAAACAACAGGTCGGGCTGTTTCCTGTTTTTCCAAATTTTGCATCAGACCTTCCATTGCATTGCGATTTGCAAATACTCCGCCGTAGCGTGCAGCCCATTGGCGCAGCAAACCGTGATCAGCTCGTTTCTGGGCTGTTTCAGCTACCATAGAGGTAACGAAAAATACCGTTGAGGCAGCAATTGCCGGATTTTTATCCAGCCTGGCAGTTGCTTTGTATTGCCCTGTCGGCAAACCGGTTGTTTCCAACCTGTATATATTATTATAGCGTGCCATCTGCATAACGCGTTTAAAGCCTTTTTCCCCATTAAGCGTAAGGTCACATGCAGCCTTATTATCCCGATTACCTGCAGCATCCAGCCAGGTTGCCTGTAGCACAGCAGATTCATCCGGCTCATATTCGTTTTTAGAAGATTTAAGTGCGAATGTTTTCGGTTTACCGGAGACAGCCAGGTACTGCAGCGACTGAAACAATAATGATTCCGTTGCCATACAATCACCATGATTCGCAAATTCCTTTAACCGCCAGCGCCAGAAACCCTCACCACAAATCCAAACACTGCGATGGCTGTTCACATCCTTAAAATAAAAAAGCGGATAATCGGTTTCCACATTCCCGATTCTTTGTTTAAGCAAGACCTTCTGGCTTGCATCAGCCTGCCACCTGCCATAGGCAACTTTTAGGGGTGGGAAAGATTCTACACGCCTTAAAGCTTCAGGTTCATATGAAATTTCAGAAAAACCGGTAACTGCCTGCGGCAAAACATCTTCAGCTTGCGAAGCCGAGGATGGGTACATTCCACCAGGCAATCCGCCTAATAAACTTCGCCTTGTTTGAAGAGAACTAACATGAAAAAATGGCTTACCGGCATCCACCAGTTTTTTCAGCCATTCTGCCTGATTTTCATTAAGCGGCATGCCATGCACCACAAAAATATCTGCAGATTCCGGATTGGGCGTAAGGCCCGGATCGGCCATACTAATCTGATAACGTGCATTGCCTTCCAGCAGTCTTCTGATTGCGCCAATATCCGGATGGGAAGCACCCATCACCAATGTGATTTTTTTTCGGTCATCAACCACTTCTGTTACCGCTGTAGCCTGATTGTTGGCCAGATTTTTCTCTCCGGGAATTGAAGACACTTCAACCCGGTACTGTTTAAGTCCGGGACTTTTACCCTTAAGCGCAAATGAAATTCTTTTGTAGCCAACACCTTTGTCAAAAACTCCGGCTTGGCTTTGAATTAGCGTTGTGCCTTCCCATAAATTAACCTTATAGGCAGAAGACAGGGCTGCATCACACTGTAATTGCGCTTCTAAAGTAAACTCACTGCCCAAAAAAACAGATTCATTTACCTGAACGCCTGAAATACGAATATCAGTTACCGGTGTTGTATCACCCAAACCAATGCAATACAGCAGCGGATTGCTATGCAAGGGCTGTACCAACGGACTTACCCCACGGTTTTGAATACCATCTGAAATTATGAGCACAGCCGATACAGAGCGCGAATCTCTGTAGTTATTTATGTGCGTGGCGATTTGCCCAAGATCCGTAGCGTTGAAGCCTTTTACCGTGTCTGCTGACTGATAAATTTTATCTGAAAACGAATAGGTCCGAACATTGAATTTATCCTGAAGTGATAATAACGTCTTCTTAAGTTTTTGCTCAAATACCTCATTGGTTTCCGCATTCACAGAAGCGCTTTTATCCAAATATACGAGTAAGGTAGGCTTCTCTTCCTGTTGGACTGTCAACACCACAAAAGGCGATAAAAGCAATAAGAATAGAAAGAATAAACCAGTAAAACGAAATGCCGGTAAAATAAAATTCCAAGGCCTCTGGAATTGAGTCGCCTTTTTATAAAGCAAATACGTTAAACCCGCTGCAGCAATTAAACACACTATCAAAAACCAACCGGAAGTCAGTGTTTGAAATGCAAAAAGCAGCATGCGTCAGGGTTCTACCCGTTAATTTTTAATGAATGGATAACTGCGCGTGCCGTTTGTGCCCTTCAGCACAACAACATAATTGCCTGCATTCAGACCAGAGATGTCCAGGCGTGTCAAATCTGCAGCCGTGCTGTAATGTTTGATAGTCTGCCCTGAAACACTGCGAATTTCAATACAGTCAAAAGCCATTATATTTACCTGAAGATGGGTATTTGCGGGTACAGGAAAGATAATCGGCTGCTGCATACAAGACAATTGCATTCCGGCAGACCAGCGCACCATGATATTAAACGTAAGGGTATCTTTTTGTGAAGGATTATTCACATCCCAAACCGCGTATTTCACAATGGCTGTATCAGCCGTTCCTTTTGGGAAAACAGTAATTTTCATACTGGCTTTTTCCCCTGCCGCCATGGCAGAGAAAGTATCTTTATCACGAAATGTAAAAAAACAGTTGCGATTATCGCAAAAAGAGACATCCCAGCCGGCCGGATAATCAACAGAAACCTTTTCGTATGCAATTCGGAGCGATCCTGTTCCTACATTTTTCAAGTACACAGAGCAATCGGTAAAACCACTGTATCCAGGATAAAAATTATGGATGTTACCACCTTCCACTTCGATGCTTTGCGCCTTGCCATGAATGCAAGCCATTACTGTTACTGCGAACAATATGATATTTTTAATACGGATAACCATGTTTGCACAAAGATAAACAAGCCATTTGTAAATTGTGTAAGTAAATTGTCAAAGCCGCTCAATCAAGGAAAATCCGAGTGATGAAAGTGAATCATGCGCCCCCATAAAGAGGGGATGTCGCGATGTTTCATCCTCAGGAACGTCAGCAGCTGCATGGTTGTACCAGTAAGTTGGTATTCCTGCATTTACACCACCTGCAACGTCCGTATCCCAGGTATCACCGGCATAAAAAACACTATTGAACATGCCCCATTTTTCGCCGGACATTTTAAGTGCTATATCAAAAATACCTTTATCCGGCTTTGCTATACCTACTGACTCGCTGCTTATCATTAAATCAATGTAATCAACCAAACCACAGGCATTAATTTTGGTGCGTTGTGTTTTTTCAAAGCCATTGGTTAGCAACACCATAATAAAGTGCTCCTTCATTTCCTTCACAAAAGTCATGGCACCCGGCATCATTCTGGTCATAACCGGGCAAATCTCCAGATACTCATCCCACACATTTTCAGGATGTTCTTCATCGGGTATTCCCAGCGCCCGAAATGTGTCAATAAATCGACCTGTTCTCAACAAATCCTTGTGTATTTCACCGGCTTCATAACGCTTCCAGTAAGCCTTGTTGATGGATTTGTATGTTTGAATAAAATGATGAACAGAATGCGGTGTGCGTACATGCAAATGATGACGGTGAAACAATTCGGCCAGGGCTTCTTCGGCATTGCCGTCAAAATCCCACAGTGTATTATCCAGGTCCAGCAATAATAAATTGCTTGGATGCATCAATGGGTAGCAAAATTGGAAGAAACGGTAACCCGCGCAGTTTTGCGCTTGCTGGATGTATTAAAAACGCCACCCCAGCTGTATTCTTCATTATCATTCTCACCTGTAATCTGAAACACGCCCAGGTCTGATGACTTCAGCGAACCCAGACTGCTGTTGCTTGCTTCTGCTATTTTTCCGGCGCGGGAACTGGCATCTGCTGCAGCTTTGCGAATAAGTTCCAGCTTTAGCTCTGACAACCTTGTGTAATAAAACTCAGGCGTTCCGGCATTAAATTCAATACCATTCTCAACAAGCTCCATGCTCTCTTTGGCAATAGACTCGATAGCATCAATGCGATGGGAGTGTATCTTAATACCCTGTGAGGCCTTATAACCTGCAAATACTGTCCGATAATTGCCGTCTGAGCGAATATCCTCATATTGTTTCTCAAGATTAACGGTTCCAAATACCATCTCAGAATCATGAATTCCTTTGGATTTAAAATACTGATAAACCTTGTCTTTATCGGCCTTAAGCGACTGATAGGCATCTTTCATTTCCTGACTGGAACGCGAAAATGAACCCGACCAGCGAATATCATCACTGGCAAAGTTAACCTCGGCCATGCCGGTCACAGAAATATATTCCCCGGAGGGTTTGCGCTTAAAACCATTGCCGATAAACCATGCTGCTGTAATTCCAGCCACCGCCAGAATGAGATAGTGAATGTTGTTTTTAATCATTGTTTTATTGTGTTAATTAACGAACACAAGTTACTAAATATTTCATCAACTTTACCAATTCCCTTAACACTGTTGTATTTGCCCTGTTTGGCATAAAAATCCTGAAGCGGCAGCGTCTTATTTTGATACTCTCTGAAACGGTTTCTCACGGTACTTTCGTCCTGATCATCCACCCTGCCTGATGTTTGCCCGCGTAGCATGAGTCTTTTAACCAGCTCATCTTCCTCTACTTCCAGGCCGAGTACGATGGCTATGGATGTATTGAATTCGAGCAACATAATATCAAGTGCTTCAGCCTGTGGTATGGTGCGGGGAAATCCGTCAAAAATAAAACCCTTGGCTGAAGTTTTTGACAGCATAAAATTGCGTACCATGCCTATTACCACCTCATCGGGTACTAGCTCGCCCCTGCTTATATATTCGTTGGCTTTGTTTCCCAGTTCTGTCCCGGCATTTCTTTCAGCACGCAGCAAATCGCCGGTTGAGATGTGTTCAAGTTGATATTGCGCTATGATTTTTTCGCTTTGGGTGCCTTTGCCTGCACCCGGAGGACCAAAGATGATGAGATTAAGCATGTGAATGGGCAAAATAAGGGTGGAAAAACCGATTGAACAAACAAATCGAATGCAGGTGCGCTTTTGTCGTAAATTGTAAACAAATTCATCAACTGGATATTGCATTCCCTAAATTTGCTGCATGGGTGTTATCATCCGCCAAAGCATAAAATCCACCCTGAGTAATTACGTGGGCATAGGACTGGCGTTTCTAAGCCTGTTTTTATTACAACCCTTGTTTTATACCCCGAGAGAACTGGGTGCTGTGCGACTTTTGATAGAAAGTGCAGCTGTTATTTCCAGCTTTGCCCTTATGGGAACCAATTACAGTATCAATCGATATTTCCCGCATTTTCAAACAGCCGATAGGAAACACCATGGTTTCTTTTTTTGGGCATTCAGCATTCCAATGGCTGGCTACCTGATGGTACTTACAGGCTTGCTTTTCTTCCGAGAACCACTGCTCAATCTGTTTAAAAAAGACGCGGCTCTGCTGAGCCCCTTGTATCCCATGCTGATTTTCATGGTTCTGTTCTCATTGTATCAGACCGTAATGGAGACCTGCGCGGCAAATCACGGGCGGACGGCTATTCCCAATTTTTTACGGGAAGTATTGCTACGGTCGTTCGTCATTATATCCGGATATTGTTTTTATAAAGGCTGGCTGTCCTTCGCTCAGTCTCTTTGGCTCATGTCCGGCGCATACGGCTTGGTTTTCCTGTTCAATATCATCTTTATACGTAAACTAACCCTCATAAACCTTAAACCAGACTGGCAGTATCTGCGTGAAAACCCGGGGCTAAAAAAAGACATGATCCGCTACACTGCATTTTTGTTTTTGGGCGGATTAACAGGCCTTATTGTCAGTAAAATAGACTTCTTCATGGTATCATCCATGAAAATGCTTGATGACACTGCCATTTACAGCATCGGCTTTTATCTGGCCATGCTGATTGATATCCCAAAACGCACACTGTTACAAATTGCCACACCGGTTTTCTCGCGCCATATGAAAGCAAACGAGCATCATGAGGTAGAAAAACTATATCAGCGAAGCACTTTAAACCAGTTTATGGCAGCCACCATTTTGTTTTACCTGATTTGGATAAACGTAGACAACCTATATGCCATCATGCCAAGGGGTGACTACTATGCACAGGGTAAGTGGGTTGTTTTTCTTATTGGCATTACCCGCCTGGTTGATGCTCTGGGTGCATCGGCCGGCCCCATTATTGCCAATTCACCCTATTATGCCTGGACATTGTTAAACTTTGGAATTGCAATGACCACTGCCATTATTGCCAATTATTTTCTCATTCCGGTATACGGAATTAATGGCGCCGCAGCCGGCACCCTCATTACATTTTTATGTACCCAAACTTTTGGTGTGTCCATCATTTATTATAAATTGAAACTGCATCCTTTTACCAGAAAAAAGGGGGTGCTCATAATTATATTCGCAATCATGATGGGACTTTCCTTTACAGGACGCTGGCTGGAAAACCCAATTATAGACAGTGTTTTAAAAACAGTGGTTCTCGGCGGTGCCTACGGTTATCTGCTGTATGCATTTCAGATATCGCAGGAAGTGAATTCGCTTGTAAACAAATACCTGGCAAAATTCACGGGCGACAGAATTAAGAAACTACCAGGATTCTAAGAACTATCAGCTGATTCATCCAGGGCCAACTTTAATGCCTCGAGATAGCCTCGGCCAAATCTGAGGTCTGGTTCCATATAATTTCCTTCTGCCCATTCATTCCAGGAACGAATAAAAATTATCTGTTCTTCTTTAGGCTTGTGTTTAACCGTTTGCAGCACATTGGAAACATGATTTTTAAACGCTTTCGGGGTTGAATTATGCAAAATGTGACCATGACGCCCTGAACGAGGCGAATGATCCCAGTTTGGATAAATACTAGGATAACAATAACGCAGCTTATCTTCTTCAGCATGAAAATACCTGGAACATTGTTCATAATCCAAAACCTGCCCCCGCTTAAATACCAACCGCATAAACTTTGCATACATGCGGTAAAAAAGAGAGAAATCCGCCTTGAACACATGAAATAATCTTACCGGGCTAACCGCATCAAAACCTTTGCTGTGCATGGTTTCTATATCCTGAAGGTTGTGAGTATTGCAAACAAAATGTATACCCGGAAATCCATTTTCACATGCAAGATTCTGCCAAATATTCATAAATACTTCTAAGTCAGGCACTTCAGAAGGTGAATGAATAACAAAAACAGGCTTATCATGAACCCTGATATAACGGTAATCTTTGAACGCAGGCAACACAATGTTGAAATGCCTGGTGTAATCTTCAACCCCTCCATATTTCTGCTCAATCAGCATTTTATCACTTCCTTCCTTACTAAACTGCTTATCCTTCCAGCTATGATTTGCCCATGCAAGACAAAACGGGAAATCAGGTTTCCCGCTGTTTAACACTTCATCAAAGGGTCTTTCCAGCAAACGACGGCCATCACCAAAATAATAATGCCAATAGCAAAAACCCTCAACCCCATATTTTTTGGCCAACGCAGCCTGTGCTTCCCGCGATTCCGAAAGTCTCAAATCATAATAACCTAAATCTGCAGGAACCCGCGGCTGATAATGGCCTTTGAAAAGTGGCTTTGCTTTTCCCACATTGGTCCATTCAGTAAAACCTTCGCCCCACCATTTATTATTTTCGGGGATTGGGTGAAATTGAGGAAGATAAAAAGCGATTAAACGAGGCATGTAATTATGTTGAAGAGGTTAAGGCTCGGACCAGTTTTTCTGCATCCGCTTTGGACCGAATTGGATTGTAGAGTAAATCCATGTGTTTTTTTATTGTCTCGTTATCCAAATCACACAAATAAACAGGAGAAATGACTTCCAATATTTCATCGGAAAACTTAAACCGTATGAGTTTTGCAGGATTACCCCCTACAATGGCATAAGGCGGAACATCCTTTGTAACCACGGCTCCTGCAGCAATAATGGCTCCTTTGCTAATGGTAAGCCCGGAAAGAATAATGGCATTGGTTCCAATCCATACCTCATCTTCAATAACCAACGGACCTTTTACTACAGCGTCCATGTTAGATGGCTTAATGAGCCGGCTATACATCGGAAAAGTTGAAAGCGTTTCAGTCTGATGATTCACACCCAGCAGAAACTGTACACCCGGGGCAATGGAAACATAATTTCCAATAACCAGTTTTTCACCCTCCTGTTCAAAAAGACTTTGAATATTCAGTGCACCATAACTCATCTTCCCCACGCTAACATTATTCATTGGAAAGAATCTGTCGCCAACCGCAGTTAGATTATGTGGATTGTGCTTTCGCCAGGCACGTTTAAATGCGCGTTTTTCAAGGTACAAAATACACTCTTTGACTACCGGTATTTTTCTCAGCAATCGCTTCATTCGCCTTTAAGACCTCTCACAACAGCTTTACTAAGTCGCTTACCCCAGAAAAGAAATCCATCTGAGAAAGATGTAGCAAAACCATTTTCAGTTAAAATTTGATCGAATTTTTCCGGATCACCAGGCCTGTGGTAAGTGCATATTGCAGTGCGCATTACCGGCTGTTTTTTTAAAGTATTAGTAGCCCCGTTAAGCGCCGCAAGCTCTGCACCTTCTATATCCATTTTGAGGAATAACCTATCAATTTCCTTATCTTTTAAATAATCATCAAGTGTAATAAAATTGTCCTCTGTTTTGTCGCCAACGTACTTTTCAACGATGGTGATTTTTTCTTTCCATGGTTCGAATGTAGCCTTTAGCGCATCAATCCAATATGGCTCAGCTTCAAACAAATAGGCATGTTTAATTCTGTCAATATTGTCCAGTGTAAAGATACCTTCAGCCGAACCTACATCCAAAAGGGTATAATTATTTAATTTGTCATAATCATCTATGTAGCGATGAGCACTTCTGGAATCCTGCTCTGTTATCAGGCTTTTGTATAACCTTTCTATCCTGTCATTGGTAAACGCCGATGTGAAATACAATTTCCTTCCATTATGCAGGCAATAATGCAATTTTTTATGTTCATCATAGACAACATCTGTAACTTTCCTCTTATATTCCAGCATATAATCTGCAGGATAGGAAGTTAGTCCGTGTTTACCCATAAAAGACAAGGCCTTGTTTAAATCATTTTTTGGAAGAAATGCCCTAAAAATATAGGTGAATTTTGCACGCGCATTCATCCTGAAGTTACGGATAAACAGCAACAGTGTGCCTAAAAACCCCTCATAAATTGTTTGCCTGACTGATGCAGGCATAACCGACCTATATACTCGGGCAAGCATGTAGCAAAGATATTACGCTAAATGCGCTAATGAAACATTTTATATTGCTGTAGTAAAAATCAGACTTTCATTCAGCTCAGTAATTCATTGCAAATAACTTCAAATCGTTTCACCCGCGATTCAGCCGAATATTGAGAAAATGTTCTTGCCTGCGCGTTTTTTGCTATTGCTTGAGCCTCTTTGGGATGATTCAGAAAATATGTAGCCTTTTCAATAGCCTCTGCATTATTTCTAAAGGTAACAATTTCTTTTTCAGGATCAAAAATATCCGCAATATTGCTTTTCCAGTCAGTAAGGAGTAAAGACCCCATACCCGTTGCCTCATAGAGCCTCATGTTTCCGGCCTGCAGGGAATTATCACCGTGTATGTTTAATTGGATTGAGCTGCTGCCCAGGGTTTTGAACATATCGCGGCCATACACTCCACCCAAATTATGTGATTGCAACAAGAAATAATCAAAAAAATCATCCAAACGTCTGTCTTTGAGCGCCCTAATCTGCGCTCTGCTTATGCAGAATTTACCTTTACCCAAGTTGCTTATGTGTAGTGAAAAAGGAATTTTAGCCGCTATAAAATCCAAAAGGAGGGCCTTTCTGTCGCGGTGAACGTTATCGGAAATAGTGCCTGCAAAGCAGACCTGATTTAGCACATCCTTTTCACTTTGCACCTTGTCATAAACCCTTCTGTCAAAAGCAAATGGCAGCAAAACACTCCTGAAACCCAGTTTCCCATATATAGAACGTATGTATTCAACACAAGTAAGCACCACATCCACCCCCCGGCTCTGTTTGTCGAACTTACTTCCGGTGTAGGCATCCCATGCAATAATACCTCGTACCCCAAAGTCTTTCTTACATTTTAAAGCATCATTCTTCATGAAATAATAGCTGTTGTCATAGACTAGTGTTGGCTTGTAATACCTCATCTGCTCGATGAATATCTCATCCATGGAACAGTCTCTTCGAACGCCATTTTCATCAGCCCATTTCCGCTGTAAAATCTCATCGTTTACTATCAATTCTTCCATGTGATAGCGCCCCGAAAGGTTCAAATAATGCGAATACTGATCGAATTCGTGAATAAAATAACCAAATATGGCTGTTCTCAATTCACTGTATTTCATTTCCTGCCAGTTTACGATTCTGTTACGATACAAATCATGCAGATAACGGGTTGGAATTGTAGATGTTCGAATTATTTTCAGGGTCATAAATACAAACACAATATTAGCATATAAAAGGAAAAATACCGAACTGCAAGGCAGATCCCCTTAGCTTTCCCATTTTGTCACATCAATGTCTTTTAAAAATTTATTTAACCAAAATATTGAAATTCTCCCTAACATTTGCTTTATTTGAAACCTATTAAAACTAAAACTACTAAAAAATGAAAAACCTAATGTTCGTAGCTTCAGCCGTGGCACTGACCATGTCAGTTGCCTGCAAAAAGAAGAAAACTGACACGCCTGCTGATGCTTTCACCGTTGAAAATAAACAAAACACCTTTTTAGTTTACAACACCGCTACCTGGTGTGGTCCTTGTGGTGTTTATGGTGGTCCTACCTTCAAGGGTGTTTTAGACAATCCTGATATTGTTGCGATTAATCTTCACACTTCAAACTCATCATTGCTTACACCTATTTATTCACCAGGCGGAGCAAAAAAAGATACCGCCATGGTAGCTCTTTTCGCTCCACGCCTGTATGCTCAGACTAAGCCCAACGGCTATATCCCGCACTTTTTTGCTAATAATACTTTTCTAGGCAACAGCGAAGTAACCTCAACCTCTATCACAAGTGCTGCCAATACTTTTAAGTCCGCTGTTCCTGCTGCGGGTGTTGCTGTTAAAGCTTCTTCCAACGGCAACGTAATCTATATTGATTACAAAATAAAAGCTTTTTCAGCAGGTTCTGGAGACTACCACCTGTCCTTGATTTTGTGTGAAAAGTCAGTTACTGCAACTCAGAGCGGTGCTTCTGGTGGTATTACCGATCACAAAAATATCGTGCGCGCTACTGCTTTTGGCACTATAACTAGTCCTTTGGAAGCGTTCTCTCCTTCTGCTGTTATGAGCAACCCTTCCGCAGGTCAGGAAATCAGCGGCTCCACATCGTTTACATGGGAACTGCCTGCTATTGCCAGCCGTTACAATCAGTTTAAGCGCTGGGATAACTTTACCCCTGCCAACACCATGGTGGCCGCTATCCTTTGGAAAAAGAATGGCAATGCTTACGATGTGGTTAACGCTGCCAAGTGCGATGTTGAATAACATAACCATTAACCCAATAAAAAACCCGGCTGATGCCGGGTTTTTTATTGTCTATACTTTCTTATTTCCCTTTGAAATGAGGTTTGCGCTTCTCCACAAAAGCATTCATGCCCTCCTTCTGATCTTCGGTAGCAAACAACATATAGAAATTCTTGCGCTCAAAATACAATCCTTCTTGCAGATGTGTATCAAACGCTTTTAATACGCTTTCTTTGGCAAGCTGAACGGCAATCGGAGATTTTTCGGCTACTGCCAAAGCCATTTTAATGGCTTCATCCAGATACAGGGCCGCAGGAACCACTTGGTTTATAAGTCCGGCATCTCTGGCTTCCTCAGCATTGATAAATTTTCCAGTCAGCACCATTTCCATGGCCCTCACTTTGCCTATGGCGCGGGTAAGGCGCTGCGTACCACCTGCACCAGGCATCACACCGATATTGATTTCAGGCTGCCCAAACTGAGCGGTTTCAGATGCAACCACCATATCGCAGTGCATGACCAATTCGCAGCCGCCACCCAGCGCAAAACCGCTCACTGCAGCGATGATGGGCTTTTTGGTGCGCCGAATTGCGTCCCAGGTGCTGAACTGATCGATTTGCAGCATATCAATCGCAGTTTTACCCGCCATTTGCTTGATATCGGCACCGGCGGCAAATACCTTATCATTGCCCGTTATCACGATGGCGCGCACCTGATTATCGGCATCCAGTTCTTTCAGTGCATCGCGCACTTCGCCCATAAGTTGTAGGTTCAATGCATTGTATTCCTTAGGTCTGTTTAAGCGGATAAGCGCCACCCAAGGGGCTACTTGCGGTTCTACCAAAATAAATTCGTAAGCCATGCTGCGAAGATAAATGCTGTGCGGCAGAATTGTTTACTGCACCAAACGGGGCATTATCCACCTGCGATAAAAGGCAAACAACACCAGCGCAATGCCGCAACCTACCAACCCACCGCAAATAACATCCAAAGGATAATGCTTACCCAGGTATACCCTAGAATACGCCACCAAAAAGGCAATAAACAACAGCAACAGTTTCCTGTATCCTTTGTAATCCAGCAACAGAGTGGCCAGCAGCATGATGGCAAAAAAATTGGAGGCGTGACTGCTTACAAAGCCGTAATTGGTTCGGTTATCATGGATAAATTTGACTTTGACTTTATCGGAAATATCAGGCAGGCGGGCTTGGTTACTTTCCAGCATATACGGGCGCTGCCGTTTAAAATACGGCTTCATCACCTTGGAAGTAAAGCTGTCTGATATACCAAATGCAGCCACCATCAGTAAAACACGGCTCAAACCCAATTTCCAGGGTTGCTTGTAAAAAAACAGAAAAATCAACAATGTATACAACGGCAGCCATCCGTATTTTGAACTACAGAAAACCATGAACCCGTCCAGCCATTCGGCAGACAGCGTTTGGTTAATCAGCTTGAATAAGGTCGCATCAAATTGAAGCATGTAAACTAAGATTTTTGCGATACAAGGATAATGCGCACTGAGGATTTTTCATCAAACGGCTGCAAAGAATAATCACCAAAGGTCTGTAAAACCCTGAATCCGGCCGTTTCGTGCAGTTTAAACAATAATTCTGCTGTATATAGTTTCACACTTTCCTGAAAATGAAAGGTTTTAGCGGCATCAATTACCTCAATATTTTTTTTGATAAAACCATCCTGGACATAACGGCGAATGTTAAACCGGACTTGATTCCGCAGCACCGTCTCTTCGGGTTTAAGTTGAGATATGATGAAATTGGGATTCAGATAATCCTGAACAAATATGCCACCGGGTATTAGCGCATGGCAGATATTTTCCAAAGAAATTAAATCGTCGGCTTCATCATCAAAATAACCAAAGCTGGTAAAAAGATTGAGGGCCGCATCCAGTTGCCCTTTAGGAAAGGGCTTGCGCATGTCATGCACCAGGTATTGCTCATTGGCACCGGCTAATGTTTTTGCATATTCAATGCTGGACGGGCTGATATCCAGACCGAAAACTTTAAAGCCCAACGATGCAAGCACACGGCTGTGTCGGCCTTTACCGCAGGCGATATCGGCGACAAGCGTATCTTTGGGAAACTTCAGAAATGAACATAGATTTTGAATAAAACGTGCTGCCTCTGCCTCATCCCTGTTTTTGTACAAAAGATGATAATATTCCGAATCAAACCAGCTTTCGAACCATTTCGGCATAATTTTTTCAAAGATACTGTAACTAAAGGTCTGCCAACAACGTCATTAAAAGTATAGGAATGAATGAGGAACAGTTTCATCAATGCGTTACAGCATTCAGTGACGGACTGTACCGATTCGCCCTAAAAAACCTGAATGACCATGATGAAGCCAAGGAGATTGTCCAAAGCAGTTTTGAAAAACTCTGGTTGCACCACAGCAAGGTTGATGCTGCCAAATCAAAAAACTACCTGTTCACCGTGGCCTATCATTGCATGGCCGACTACTGGAGGAGAAATAAAAAAATGATGCCCATTACCGATGAATCCGCCATGCAGCAGGCAGCACCCTCATCAGAGTACACAGGGCTCAAAGAACTCGTGAACAAAGCACTTGAAATACTGCCTGATATTCAGCGCACCGTTGTTTTACTCCGCGATTATGAAGGATATTCGTACCAAGAAATAGGCAGCATCACCAGATTGAATGAATCGCAGGTAAAAGTTTATATTTTCAGGGCCAGACAGACATTAAAAAATCACCTGGGCAGCATGGAGGGAATTATATGACACCAATAAACGAAGAGCAAAGTATGCTGATCTTTGATTTGCTGGAAGGCAATTTGAGTGAAACAGAAAAAGCTACTGCAATAGAACTCGTTAACTCCGATGCAAATCTGAAAAACGAATACGAACTGCTAAAAAAGACCTACCTGCAAAAAGAGGATGTTGTTCATTTCCCCGATAAATTAACTTTACACCATATCCCTAAAAGCACAAATCACTTTTACCTGTATATAAAACCCATTGCGGCGGCTGCCGTGCTTCTTATTATAGCTGGTATAGGGGTTTATTATTTCCGCTCTCAGACCAACACAATCAATACCGGGAAAATATCAGGGAAAACCATCACTATAAAACCACCGGCCATGAAGACAGAAAAAACCATTCCGGAAGTTCTTTCCATTGCACCAAAAACACTTATTGTATCAGAAACCAAGTACATAAGTTCCCCTATATCTGCTGCGGACACTTCGCTCATTCCTTTCACTGAAAAACCCGGCAGCAATATACTTTCGCTTACAGCTACTTCACCCCGGGCAGCCACACCCACAGAAGTTAGCACCGAGGAAATTGAATACAGAATTGCTTTTTATCCGCAACAGACCGCACCGGCAACAAACCGAAAAAAAAGAAGTCTTTATTATCAGCTTTTCAAAACAGGCCGAACCATGCTGGCTAACCTGCAACTGCCGGAAGTGAAAATTAATACGCAAAAATCAAAACATCGTTTGCCCAATATCAATATTCAAATAAACACACCTGCCAATTATGCAACATACAATGAAAATTAACACGACGTTACTAACCGCATTATTGCTCATTTTCTTCAGTTTTCCTTTCAACGATATTCATGGTCAGGACAACCCAAAAAAAGGCCGGATCATTGTTGAAAAAGTAGTAAAAACCAAAAAAGACAGTGCCGGAATAATCACAGAAACAAAAACCATAAAACGCATCAGAATTGACAGTTTGCGCATGAATATAGATGAAGAATTCATAAACGATTCTCTGAATTTAGATTTTCAAAAAGATACTGTTCAATCTCTCATCAGTATATGGCCCAACAGAAGCATTGTAATCATAGAAAATGACACCCTTTACCCATCACCCAAAAAGAAAAACAAAAAATCTCCGGTAGTCATTTCCGAAGGCGGAATTCAACTAGGATTTGCCACCTTACAACGTGAAAATATTACAGGCATCGGTCCAGAATTTCCGGAACTGAAAAACAACAGTTCCATGCACATAGGATTTAACAACCAATGGGGCATTAAAACCTTTTCAGGCAACTGGCGGCTTTGGACAGGATTGCAATACGATATCTTAAATTACCGTTTTTCCAACAGCAACGTTCGATTGCTGGCTGATCGGCAAATATTTAACACAGCGCTTGACTCGGGAAATAATTCTGAAAAGAGCAAAGTGGTGGTTAATTATTTAGGTATTCCCATATCTTTTGGGTATCAGTCAAAAGCCAAAGAAGCAGATGAAGGATTCAGCATCCGCGCAGGAGTTGTAGCCGGATACAGGGTAAGAACGCACACCAAAGTGAAGCTTGACAATGACAAAACAACCAAAGATTTTGATGATTTCAACATGAACGACTTCCTGATTACACCGTTTGTGCAGGCAAGCTACAACAACATTGGGATTTATTTCAGATACAATACCAGGACACTTTTCAAAGATTTACAGGGACCAAAATATACCGGTATGCAATTTGGGCTGGTTTTTCAATAGAATTTCCAATTTGGCGGTAACTTTGCAGCGAAATGACAAACACCCGCATCTGGACGCCAATCAAGGAATATTCCGACATTCTGTTTGAACAATACAATGGCATAGCCAAAGTAAGTATCAACCGCCCACAGGTTTACAATGCCTTCAGGCCGCAAACCGTGATGGATATGCTGGATGCTTTTGATATTTGCCGAGAGCGTCAGGACATCGGCGTGGTAATTCTTACCGGCGTGGGTGACAAAGCCTTCTGCAGCGGCGGCGACCAAAATGTGAAAGGCATTGGTGGCTATGTCGGCGAAGATGGCATCCCACGCCTCAATGTGCTGGATTTGCACAAAAAAATCCGTTCGCTGCCAAAACCTGTGATTGCCATGGTGAATGGTTATGCCATTGGGGGAGGCCATGTACTGCACGTAGTATGCGACCTCACCATTGCCGCCGACCATGCCAAATTTGGCCAGACAGGTCCTAAAGTGGGAAGTTTCGATGGCGGATTTGGAAGCAGCTACCTGGCCCGCCACGTGGGACAGAAAAAAGCCCGCGAAATCTGGTTTTTATGCCGCCAATACAACGCCGATGAATGCGAAAAAATGGGACTGGTAAACAAAGTTGTGCCATTGGCACAGCTGGAAGATGAAACCATAGATTGGTGCAACACCATTCTGGAGCGCAGCCCCATGGCCATACGCATGCTCAAGCGCGCATTCAACGCCGAACTGGACGGACAGGCCGGACTAATGGAACTGGCGGGTGATGCCACCCTGCTGTATTACCTCACCGAAGAAGCCCAGGAAGGGAAACATGCATTTCTGGAGAAACGGAAACCTGATTTCCAGAAGTTTCCGAAGTTTCCGTAAACCACAAAGTTTTGACAACTTTTCCAAAGTTGTCAAAGCGCCCCACCCCCCGATCCCGGAGGGATCGCATATTTGTAACCCGGTGCGACCGCGCCGGGTGGCAACCAACGGAGCCCTGCGACCCCAGAGGGGTCGAATAATCCTACTCCCCTTGTGTCGGGCTATCAAGGGCCAATTGTCACTATCCACTTCGTTTCAGGCTGCAAGGCTCTCCACGCGCTGAAAATGAATCATATCTATGGTACTCTACCTCACCCCTGCTGACGGTGTCAGCTTCCCCTCTCCAGCAGAGCTGGAGCGGGGTGGCTTCGGCAACGAATCCGGGGTGAGGGAAAAATAACCGGCCGTTATTGCAGCTGTACATTTATTAATATTTCCAAAATAAAAAAATTAAAAGATGGCAATTTCATTTTCAAATTGATAATACAAATCTATTCAATTCAACACAAAAATCAATTTCGGCTGCTACCTGCGGTTCAATAAAAACCGCAAATATTTAATCGTCCGGCCTTCTGCCAGCCATATATTTTCGTAAAAAGTTTGAATTTCTTTTAATTCTGCGGCGCAAGGCTGTATATACACATTTTCAATATTTTCCAGTAGCACCAAACCCTCTTCAGCAACGGTTTCCTGGGTGCTTTCATAAAAAAGATCACTGTCTGTTTTCAGGTTTATCTGTGCATCCGTTTTGCAAATATTCCTATAATGCGCCAAAAACCTGGAGGATGTTAAACGCTTTCTGGCCTTGGCAGGCTGGGGATCCGGAAAAGTAATCCAGATGCCGGAAACTTCTTCTTTTTCGAAATGCTTTTCAATAAAATCTATTTGTATTCTTAGAAACCGCACATTGCCCAACCCTTCATCCACCGCGGTTTTGGCTCCACGCCAAAGTCGGTTGCCCTTAATATCCACACCTACATAATTGATATTGGGATTTCGCTTGGCCAGCCCTACCGTGTAATCGCCTTTGCCACAGGCCAGTTCCAGCACAATGGGATTTTCATTCCCGAAAATCTCATGCCATCTGCCTTTGGTGTCGTTGTTAAAATCCAGCGTATTTTCATACGCGTCAAATTCTGCAAACTTTTGCAGTTTCCCTTTGCTCATGGCTTGCAAAAAAAGTACAGAAGTGCCGTATTCTTACGAAATTCGCAGCATGTTTTTGTCGCCGGAGATTTTATTGGCCGCCTATATGTCGGGAGCATTCCCCATGGCGCACCCTGACGACAACAATGAAATTTACTGGCACACGCCAAAACGCAGGGGTATCATCCCCCTGGACGAGCGGTTTACCGTATCCAAAAATCTGAAACGTCTTTACCGCAGCGGCAAATTCACCTTTACTGTTAACCGCAATTTTGAGGAGGTCATTCACCAATGCGCCAGCCTGCGTGCCGATGACACCTGGATTTCAGAAGAAATTATGGAGGCCTATATTGGGTTGCACAAGGCAGGCTTTGCCCACAGCTTTGAAACGCGATTGAATGACGAATTGGTGGGCGGATTGTATGGCGTATGCATTGGCAAGGCCTTTTTTGGCGAAAGTATGTTTCACATCCACACCGATGCCAGCAAACTGGCACTGATGTATCTGGTTGAATTTTTACGCGAGAAAGAATTTATGCTGCTGGATACCCAATATCTGAATCCGCACATTAAACAATTCGGTGCGTATGAGATATCCCACACTACATACATGCTGTTGTTGAAACAGGCGACACGTGTGTAGAGCCGTGCAACTGCGCATCTCCTCCATCAACACCGAAGGCCGGTCGGTCTCACTCCGCTGCTGCGAAAAGCAGAAAACAGCAGGAAACATGAACGGAGCGCCGCAGGTGCGGTGCCTGCGTTTAGATTTGACAACTTTTGGAAAGTTGTCAAATCTAAACGCCCGATCCCGGCGGGGTCAAATAACCCAAATCCTTACGTAACTTTGCCTAATGCATCTGCACTGCTGTATAGATGGTGTAAACTTCACGGCCAGCGTCGCCGATGGCACAGACCTCAGCCAGGGTTTCGGACCCAATGGCGACAATGCCCTTGCATTCCACATACCACCGGCAGAGATTGCACCCATTCGTGTGGGTGATTTTGTTGGCAGCGTAGCCGCCGGCAGCGGTGCCAATTGCGAGGTGATAAAATTCTGTGCCCACGGAAACGGCACCCACACCGAATGTATTGGCCACATCACCCGCGAAAGAAACAGCGTCAATAAGCTGATACAACCCGGAATGATGGCCGCCTGCCTCATAAGCGCCACCCCCGAAAAACAAGGTGAAGACTGGGTTATAACTGCAGAAAATTTCAAGAATTGCCACCTTCAAAAAACCCCGGCCATTATCATCCGTACCAACAATATTTTAGACATACGCGGGAAAAACTGGAGTGGCACCAACCCCTGCTATTTTGAGCCTGCGGCCATACAACTGCTGGTAGAGGCCGGATATGAACACATACTGACTGATTTACCCAGCATAGACCGTGAAGAAGACGGCGGCGCAATGGCATCGCACCACGTTTGGTGGCAGTATCCGCAAAATCCGCGTCTGCATGCCTCCATCACCGAACTAATTATGGTGCCCGAAGATGTTCAGGATGGTCTGCACCTTCTTAGCCTTCAGTTTGCCCCTATCGAATCGGATGCTTCACCTTCACGCCCAATTATTTATCCTCTAACACCTGTAAGACCGTGACGGCCGGCAGCGAAAAATGGCTCTACTTCTTCAACATGCTGCTATCGCGCATGGTGAATGCAGGCATGCGTCCAACCAAACTCAATCCGCAAAAAATCCTCATCATCAAATGGGATGAGCTGGGCGATATGGTCACAGCAACTCCCGTATTTTCAATGCTGCGGGCCCGCTTTCCCGAGGCATACATAGAACTTATTACCAAACCTCAGAATGTTCCGCTGGTCAAATACGACACAAATCTGGACTGCATATCGTCTAATATTGAAAGCTGGAAAGGCCGCTATGACCTACACATTGAACTTCGCGGCACCTGGAAATCATTCTTCAGAACCTTCCGCTATATGCCCGGCTACCGCCTGGACCGCGGCTGGGTGCGTTTTCTGCAGCGCGGAAACCAACCGCATGAAACCCTCACCAATTATCGCATTGTGGCAGCATTGCTGGGCGACATACCCATGCATAAGCCCTACATTGCCCTTTCGGCAAGCGATGATGAAAATGCTGTAAAGCACCTTCAACAAATTGGCACAGACAACTTTATTGTTTACCATACAGGGGCCCGAAAAGCCCTAAGACGCTGGCCTTCGGCGAATTTTGCCGCATTGGCGGATTATGTATACAAGCAGTTCAACCTACACAGCGTTTTTGTTGGCACGCCCGACGAACTGCCCCAAATTCAAGCCATTACCGGATTGATGGAAACACCGTTCATTACCGCCACAGAAAACCTAAGTATCACAGAACTGGCCGCACTCATTTCCAAAGCCCGCGCTTTTGTTGGCAATGAAAGTGGTCCTCTGCAAATTGCCGATGCCGTGAATATTCCATCCCTGTCATTCTTCGGTCCCGGTGTAAAAGACGTTTTTTATCCGCAGCATCCGCAATCCATGGTTATTCATAAAATTTTACCATGCAATCCCTGCGATCAGGTGCACTGCATACACCCAGAAAACCCTTGTATTAACCGCATAAGCATTGAAGAAGCAAAAAATGCATTGGGTTTAGTATTAAGAAATTTTTAGCAAAATCCTAATTTCAAGGCTTGTATTTTGGGGGGGAAAACGCGAATTTGTTGTATATTTGGTAACCAATGCACCGCTCCTTTGAGGTAACCGTATTAGGCACATCATCTGCCTCCCCCACCAAAACCCGCTTTCCCAGCAGTCAGCTGGTGCGGCTGGAAGGGGATTATTTTCTCATTGACTGCGGCGAAGGCACACAACATCAGCTGGTGCGTCTGGGCTTGCGCATGCAGCGAATCCGCTACATTCTTATCACCCACCTGCATGGCGATCATGTATATGGCTTACCCGGACTTATCAGCAGCATGTCGCTGTTCGGCAGAACAGAAAAGCTCACCATCGTTGGGCCCGAGGCCTTGAAAGACCTGCTGGATGTAATTACACGTACTACAGAATCCCGCGTAACGTTTGAGATTGAGTACATTAAAACCAATCCCGAAAAAGCCGAAACGGTGCTGGCCAACCGCAAGTGGAGCTTGAGCACCGTGCCGCTTAAACACCGCATTCCCTGCACCGGCTATATACTTCGAGAGCAAGGTCCCGAATTGCGACTAAACCCTGCTGTCTGCGAACAGATGGGTGTTCCGGTTGAATGCTACGAAGCCCTGAAATGGGGCGATGACTGGCACAGGGAAGACAGCACCGTCGTTTCCAACTCTTTGTTAACCCTGCCGGGAAACCCAAACCGCAGCTATGCTTACATTTCAGACACCATCTATGATGAAAGTATAGTGCCGCATATTCAGGGATGCAGTCTGCTGTATCATGAAGCAACTTTCCTGCACAACCTGCTCGAGCGCGCCACCGAAACCCACCATACCACATCCAAACAAGCCGGACAAATTGCGGCCAAAGCCGGTGTTGGAAAACTGATGATTGGGCATTTCAGCAGCCGATATCACCAAACTGACGATTTACTTACCGAGGTGCAAGAACAATTTAAGGATGCTTTGCTTGCCAATGAGGGTCTGACAGTGAAGGTTTAAGTAGCAAGTCATTTCCGTTTAATTTATTCAACACAATTTTGAACGGCTGTATGCCGTTATGGGAATAACGTATTCCTATCAATTATGCTAAATAAAATTATCACATCCGGTTTTTTCTTCATCAGTGCTAGCGTATTTGCGCAGGCTAATATAGGAGCCGAACAAAACAACACGCTTTACCGAGGGCTGCCCAACCCCATTTCTGTGGCTTGCGGCAACAAGGATTCTTTTTTTTTAAAAGAGAAATCTGCCGCACTGGAAGTAAAAAATGACAATGGAAAGCTTTATCTGAATTGCCTAAACGTAAAAGAAGATACGGCCTTTATTGTATTTGGACTTCAAAATTCCACCTTGCAAAGAAAATTCGTTTTCCCGGTTGCCGATGTTCCGGAACCGGTTATTCGTTTTGGGGCAATAGATGTTATAAACCGCGAAGTATCACGAGATGCACTTATGCTGCAAACCTTGTTGGTGGCGATTTTAGAAAATTTTACATACGATGGTGTTAAATGCTCCGTTACCGGCTACCAGATGCGGTATTTCGATCCGGTGTATCAGGATTTTAAAACCCTTGAAGTTAAAGGAGCCTCCCTGTCTCCTATAAAACCCGCATTGGCTAAATTAAAGGCAGGAGACCGTTTTGAACTGAAGAATATTCAGATTATGACACCAGGCAATAAAATTATCACGCACCCGGATTTCCTTATAACACTTAATTAATATGAAGAACGTATTTAATATTTTATGTATTGCAGCATTGTCAATACAGGCTAAAAATGCCACTGCCCAGGAAAAATTTGATATTAGTGTATCTACTGATGAAACCAATGTATTGTATGTAGGACTTATCAATACCATTCAGTTTAATGTAAATTATATTCCGTCCGAAAAATTGTTTGTTCTGTTTACGGATGAAGAAGATAAAGTACTTGACAGCAATGTATTCAGCATAAACCGAATTTCACCCAATACCTATACGCTTCACATGTCAAGAAGGTGGGGCAATACAGTAATTGCCCATTTATACAAAAGTGGAGCAGATTCATCAATCCCGATGGGAAAAAAAAGGTTTAAAATTCGCAATGTTGCCAGACCAGTGACGGAAATTTCTTTGTTACCCCTGCAAAAGCACTGGGATTATTTGATGAATTCACCAACATTAAATGTTACTATGCTAGGCATGTTGAGAAAGGATATACAATATACAATAACCGGATATGACTTTACAGTAATCTCAAAAGATGGTCCTCGTAAAGTTATAGCAACCGGTAATTCACTGGCACCGGCAAAACAACTTTTACAGAGAGTTGAAATAAATAATTTTGACAGTGTTTTTTATATGTTCTCCAACATAAAGGCTATAGGGCCTTCCGGGACTGTTTACCTGGAAAATATTAGCAGCATACTCACCCACGGCAAGCCGGCCTATCAAAGTCTGGAGAACTTTTATGGAAAGAAAATGGAGCAGTATTTCGACCTCAACAAAGCCTTACAAAACAAACTGCTTCAGATTTCTTTAAAAATACACAATGCCGCCATTGCAGGAAAAATACAACCCTACTGGGACCAGACCCTTAGAAAAAAATGCACCCCGGATTCCTATGCCATGAACGGTTCTAAATTGATATTAACCCAAATCCCACTCAACAACGATCCGGAAGATCTAATAGACACCTTCTTTTCAATCCCCTTGAAAGAATCAAGTATGACAGCCGATTTGCGTTTTTGTTTCAAATTATCTGACCAAAAGAAAGGTTCTGTTCGAAAAGATATTCAAAGCATTGCTCCCATGTATTTCGAGAGATTTCCGAATGGTTTATCATACAACATACCAACCGGTTGGTTTTCATACAAAAACATTAATTCTGTATTGAGTGCTGAGGATATGAAATTCTTAGAAGCATACAGCTGGTATAAAAATTTGGAACCATTATATGTTGAATATTCAAATGATGCATTTCAAGTCAGACTAGAGGATTTTGAAGAAAATAAGACAATAACACATACGTACAATGGAATTGGGGTAACAGAAAACCTGGGAAATAATTTACAGGAAAACTGGCGCAGTCAGCTATACAAAGCATTCAAAGAAAATAAATTCTCTTTAACCATGGGTTTCGATAAACCCATCGCTGAAACTGAATTTAATAAACTCCATACCATTCAAGAGTATGTCTTTGTACAGGACACTGCTTATCCAGATGACTTTGAGAAACTCATAGAAGTATATTACAATAAAATTCCTACCTCTTTTGACTCAATTTATTTCGTTTTTAATAGGGACATGCATTTCATGAAAATCGCACAAAAAAACAATGAGGACATCAAATTTACGTATTCCGTCAATTTACAAAATGTTAAATCCAGCATGAATCCGCATGCATTTTGCTTGCTGGAAATATTACTAAACGAAAGCAGGCAAAAATTGCAGAAATTCTCTCCAAAATAAATTTGGGGATTTCTGTTTACATGCCACTTCCAATATAATAAACACCTTTTTACTGCGTTAATAACTCTACAGGCCATGCCTATGGCACTGTTTTATCTTCGCAATCTACCCATGCTGGCTAAAAAACAAGAAAAACAAAAGCTCGAAGATTTCGACCGGTCTGACAAGGGCGCCCAAACCGCTCCCATAGACCGCAAGCAGGTTGCTGATATTGCAACCCTTAAAAACGAGCAGGCACGCAAAGTATTTGGGTTTCTGCTGCTAGTATTGACCGCTATACTGCTTATCAGTTTTGTCTCCTTTTTCTTCTCTTGGAAATCGGATCAGGATTTTCTGGCCGGTGGCGACTGGAAACTATTCAAGGCCAACCACGGTAAGGTTGAAAATGCCATGGGACTGGTTGGTGCGCGTTTGGGTTATTACTTCATCCACAATGGATTTGGGTTGGCGGCTTTTGCATTGTTGCCATACATTGCCTTATCGGGGTTATTTCTTTTATTCAACTACAGGCCTTTTTCCCTGCTTAGAATTGCTATACATACCATTCTCTTCACCGCATGGTTCAGCCTTACACTGGGTTTTGTTTTTCATCCATGGTTTCCAGTGCTGGGTGGTACTTTCGGATATTTTGGCATAAGCAAACTAAATCAAATTATAGGATGGCCGGGCTCGCTAATTTTTCTGGTTTCCTATGCCGTTGTCTATGTAATGCTGTTTCTGAACCTCAATCCGTTTGACCGTATAAAACTGCCTTCCAAATCCCCTGTACCTGAAGCTGCTGTTGATGGTGATACTATTTCCGGAGCTCAAATCATTGAAGACGACCCTGATATCGTATTTGTGGATGAGGAAGATGAGGAAGATTATCAGCCAGTGGATGTGTCTGCCCTGCCGCCAATTGAACTGAAAATAAAAGAGGAACCACCTGTGGTTATTCAGCAGCCTGAACCTGTAACCGAGCCTGAATCCCGCACGCAGGTAATTGAACTGGAAGGCGATGACAACTTCCAGATTGAAGTAAAAACCGACAATCCGGATGAATTTGTGGAAGAAAACGTAGGTGACACTACTGCCTCACATTTCGGCATAGACACTACCCACGACCCCACACTGGAACTCAGAGATTACAGACATCCAACATTAGATTTACTGAATGACTACGGCAGTGGGAAAAAGCAGGAAATCGATATGAATGAGATTGAGAGCAGCAAAACCATGATTATTGATACCCTGAAGAACTACAATATCGGTATTTCCAAAATCATGGCCAGCGTGGGTCCTACGGTTACCCTGTATGAAATTATTCCGGCTCCGGGTGTGAAAATATCGAAAATTAAAAACCTGGAAGACGATATTGCCCTGAGTCTTGCCGCCCTGGGAATACGTATCATTGCACCCATTCCCGGTAAAGGAACCATAGGCATTGAAGTTCCAAACAAAAATCCGGAAATGGTACCCATGAAAGGGGTACTGGCCAGTAAAAAGTTCCAGGAAGCAGATATGCAGCTCCCCATTGCCCTGGGCAAAACCATCAGTAACGAAATATTTGTTACTGACCTGGCCAAAATGCCTCACCTGCTTATGGCAGGAGCCACAGGGCAGGGAAAATCCGTAGGGTTAAATGCCATTCTGGTTTCACTGCTATACAAAAAACACCCTGCCTATATCAAGTTTGTGCTGGTTGATCCAAAAAAGGTAGAACTTACTTTGTACAACAAAATTGAGCGTCACTTTCTTGCTAAACTGCCTGGTGACGGGGAAGCCATCATCACCGATAACACCAAGGTTATCAATACCCTAAACAGCCTGTGTGTGGAAATGGATAACCGTTACAAACTGCTGCAGGACGCCATGGTGAGAAATATTGTGGAATACAACGCAAGGTTTCTGGAACGCAAGCTCAATCCTCAAAACGGGCACAAATTCCTTCCCTACATTGTGGTGGTGATTGATGAGGTAGCCGATCTGATGATGACCGCCGGCAAGGAAATTGAAACACCCATTGCGCGTATCGCACAGCTGGCAAGGGCTATTGGCATTCACCTAATTTTAGCCACACAGCGCCCAAGTGTGAATGTAATTACCGGTATGATCAAAGCCAACTTCCCCGCCCGTATTGCCTTTCGTGTAACCAGCAAAATTGATAGCCGTACCATTCTGGATGCTAACGGCGCCGATCAGCTGATTGGTAAAGGGGATATGCTTTACAGCGGGGGCAATGAAATGATTCGTCTGCAATGCCCGTTTGTGGATACGCCTGAGGTTGAACGCATTGTAGAATACATTGGCGAACAGCGGGCCTATTCAACCGCGTTTATATTACCGGAGGTAAAAGATGAAGTCGGTGAAGGCCGCGGTAGTGAAGGTTTTGACCCCAACGAAAGGGATGATCTTTTTGAAGATGCCGCCCGTGTGGTAGTGCAAAACCAGATAGGCAGCACCAGTCTCATTCAGCGCCGACTGAAAATAGGCTACAGCCGTGCCGGCCGTCTTATGGACCAGCTGGAAGATGCGGGTGTGGTTGGCCCCAACCTGGGTAGCAAAGCCCGTGAGGTGCGTATTCCGGATGAAATGAGCTTGGAACAGTTTTTGAACAACCTGTAGTAGATTTGCATTCCTTATGAACAAACGCGCCCTTCTTATTGGATTATTCCTGTTTTCGTTGCTAACTGCACAGGCACAAAACGACGCCAAAGCAACTGCCATTTTAAACAAAGTCAGCAAACTGTATAAGAGCTATACAGGCATTAAAAGCACATTTACCATCACAACCAGCACCGCTCAGGGGAAAAGTACCAACAGCAATGGAACAGTCTGGATTAAGGGCACAAAATACAAGCTGGATTATGCCGGTCAGGAAATTTTTTGTAATGGAAAATTTATCTGGACTTATAATAGCGAGGACAATGAGGTTACCAAGGAAAACTACAAGGTAAAGGACAATGCCATCACACCCAACGAAATTTTCACCATCTATAACCGCGATTTTAAAAATGCATACGAAGGCCCTACGGTTCGTGATGGCAAAAATTACGAAGTGATAAAGATGGTATCAAAAAAGAAAGTGAATTATAGTTATATCAAACTGGAAATTGACAAATCGACCAACAAAATCCAGCGCATGACACAACACTATAAAAACGGCACCGAAATCATCTATAGCATTGGCCAGTTTACCGCAAATACCACACTGGCAGACAATTTTTTCGATTGGAATGCAGCTGCACACCCGGGTGTTAGCGAAGTGGACCTCACCAAAAAGTAAAAAATAATTATTCAAATAAAAAAGGCTGCATCAACCATGCAGCCTTTCTTTTTATGTTAAGTATTGTCTTAAAGAACTTCTTTCATGCGCTGACCAATCTCAGCAGGGCTGGCTACGACGTGAATGCCGCATTCAGCCATGATAGCCATCTTGGCAGCAGCTGTATCATCCTTACCACCAACAATGGCACCGGCATGGCCCATTCTGCGGCCGGGAGGCGCTGTTTGGCCGGCAATGAACCCAACAACCGGCTTGGTTCCGTTTGCCTGAATCCAGCGTGCCGCTTCGGCTTCCATGCCTCCGCCAATTTCGCCAATCATAACTATACCTGCAGTTTCAGGATCATTCATAAATAATTCAACTGCTTCTTTGGTAGTAGTGCCGATGATGGGATCACCTCCAATTCCAATGGCTGTGCTCTGTCCCAATCCCAGTTTGGTTAGCTGGTCTACCGCTTCATAGGTAAGGGTTCCACTCTTAGATACAACACCAATGTTGCCTTTTTTGAATATAAAACCGGGCATAATACCAATTTTGGCTTCTTCAGGAGTAATGATTCCTGGACAGTTAGGACCAATTAAAGTGGCTTTTTTACCTTCAAGATAACACTTCACTTTAACCATATCGCGGGTGGGAACGCCCTCCGTGATAGCAACAATCACCTTAATACCGGCATCGGCAGATTCCATGATAGCATCGGCGGCAAATGCGGGTGGAACAAAAATAATGCTCACATCTGCACCGGCATCCTTCACAGCTTGCTCAACAGTATTGAAAACGGGCCTGTCAAGGTGCGTGCTTCCGCCTTTACCCGGAGTAACACCACCTACAAGCTGGGTGCCATATTCGATCATTTGTGTTGCGTGAAACGTTCCTTCGTTTCCGGTAAAACCCTGTACAATTACACGGGAATGTTTATTAACCAGTATACTCATGCTGCGAAAAGTTCCGCGAAAATACGATGCAAGGGACGAATTGCCTTGTTATTTTTCAATTGCTGATGTCAGCTCCGCATCTTCAGGGCTAACACGGCTAGGATAATAGCCCACAAGATTGCCTTTTTCATCAATTAAAAACTTATTGAAGTTCCAGGTAACCGAAGCATCCAAAGCCCCATTCTCTGTCTTATTGCACAGCCACTTATACAAAAGATGTTGGGCATCACCGCGCACATCCAGCTTCTCGCTGATTTTGAAGGTAACCCCGTAATTCTTCTGACAGAAAGAACCAATTTTGGATGCGTCACCCGGTTCCTGCCCGCCAAACTGATTACAAGGGCAACCTATAATGATGAGCTTCTCTCCATATTTTTCATGCAGTTTTTGCAAACCTTCATACTGCGGGGTGTAGCCGCATTCGCTGGCCGTGTTCACAATCAGCACTTTTTTACCCTTGAATGCCTCCATAGACCACTCTTCCTTACCGTCCAGTGATTTTAGCTTCAATGTATAGAAAGAAACGGGTGTCGACTTAATCATAGATGGATCCACTTTTTTGGTTTTAGCAAAGAAACATCCTTGGATTGCGAATACAATCCCGCCAAAAATGAAAAAACGAATTGCTTTTTTTATCATATACAAGTAACAAAAATAAGCCCGTATTGTTTAGGCAGCTGCACTTTGCTTAACTTTGTGGCTACGCATGAAAAAACTGCTGTTAATCCCTTTTCTGGCTTCCATAATCTGGGTATCCTGCGATGAAGAACCGCCGCCTGTACGTTTCACCGACCCTGAAAAACCCTTGCTGGATACCATCTACAATGGCATTGCGCCTGCTCCTGACCCAAAAGCAATTCTGCTAATGGATATTACCGGGGTTGGTTGCAGCAACTGCCCTGATGCTGCTGTATTGGCAAAAAATATTGTAGGAAACAATCCCGGCCGGGTAAATCTTCTGGCTGTTTACCCTTTCATATTCCCTAACCATCCACTAACAAATCCCTACGGTGGATACGACACTCTCGCCAATGCCGATGCAGAGGGTCTTGTAACCAATCTCGGCAGCATTGTGGGATTGCCTACCGGCATTATCGACCAAATAAAAATCAGCGGAAACCCTTTCATTGCGCCGTCTTCCTGGGCCGGCACAGTCACTACAAGACTTTCACAGGCATCGCCCGCCAATATTGGCCTTAATGCAAAATGGCTTGTGGCAGACAATAAAGCCCGACTTGAAATTAAAGTCCAGTACCACCAAAACTTGCCGGCCGGAACCAAAAACCTCATGTATATTGGCATTACAGAAGACAATATCACAGGAAAACAAGCCCACAAAGACTCTGCCGGTGGCTATGCCTACAAGTATAAGTTTATGCACGTTCTACGCAAACTCATTACGCCCGTTACCGGCGACACCTTGCGTGAAACACCGGTCGCTGGGAAAGTGTTTGAAAAACATTATTATGTAAAGCCTCGCTACAACTGGAAACCTGACAACCTGAATGCTGTTGTTTGGATTGTGAATGCTGCCACCAAAGAAATTCTGCAGTCTGCCGAGGTTAAACTCAAACCATGAGTAGCCACTGGGCCAGCCATTTCAAACAATTCCGACAATATCTCCTGCTTGAAAAATCGCTGGCCGAACCCAGTATAGCCGCTTATCTTCATGATGTAGAAGCCCTTCGCAAATGGAGCGAACTGCGGGGCATGAACCGCAATCCTGAAACATTCAACCTGCAAGACCTAATGGCCTTTTCCGCTTGGCTGGCAGAGATTGGCTTCAGTGCTACCTCACAGGCCCGCATCCTGAGCGGCATTCGGGGCTTTTACCGATTTCTTGTGCTGCAAAATGAAATCCCGGAAAGCCCTGCCGATTTTCTGGAACCACCTAAAACCGGCCGCAAACTCCCTGTGGTGCTCAGTCCGCAGGAAATTGACGGCATGATTGGTGCCATAGACCGCAGCAAACCCGAGGGCGAGCGCGATGTAGCCATGCTGGAAACTCTCTACAGCTGTGGTTTGCGCGTTAGCGAACTGGTTGGCCTCAAAACCACCGACATTTTTGCCGAAGATTCATACCTGCGGGTAATTGGCAAAGGCAACAAAGAAAGGCTGGTTCCTATTGGCGGTCGAGCACTTAAACATATTAACCTTTACCGCGATGCAGTAAGGCGCCATATGAACATACAAACCGGCAGCAGAGACATTGTATTTCTGAACCGCCGCGGTGGTAAACTTAGCCGGCAATCGGTATTTCTGCTCATTAAATCATTGGCGGGTAAAACAGGTATATCCAAAAATATCAGTCCGCATACGTTCCGGCATTCGTTTGCCACACACCTGGTAGAAGCCGGTGCCGACCTCAGAGCAGTTCAGGAAATGCTAGGTCATGAAAGCATCACAACCACTGAAATTTATACCCATTTAGACCGAAGCTACCTGGCAGATACCATTCACAAATTCCATCCCAGAAGTCAGTAATTAAATATTAGTTATAAACCCAGTTTGTCCCAGGTTTTTTTACCTTTCAAAAAATAAGAATACACCAGGCCTGCATGCAGCAAGCCTTCAAGAGATTCAAGCTTTTTATTGTTCTCCCCCACCTTCAGTTTTACTTTCATTTTTTCAAAATCCCTATGGGCTTTTAAAATCTGCGGAATATGATTTATTTTCCCCTGTAAAATAAAAAAACAAGCAGCTAAACCGTCTAATAATTTCCTTTTAAAAATTACTGAATCCCTCTCCTCTGTTTGCAAATTCTTATAGAGCATTAATAAATTGTTGCGGAAATTTAAATACGTTTTTCTGGGGCTTTGATTGCTCAGCGTTGCACCGCCAATATGATATACTTTGCTTTGGGGACATGACTTTATTTCATAACCCATATTTTGCAATCTCCAGCACAAATCAATTTCTTCCATGTGTGCGAAAAAAGCCTCATCAAGCCCCTTTGCCTTTTCCCATGCCTCTCTTTTGATAAAAAATGCCGCCCCTGT
>Ga0194115_10000326_pt1 | contig 72646 bp, 75 predicted proteins | sample TA2MahsurfametaG_3_FD_148656 | JGI IMG/M metagenome (GOLD analysis project Ga0194115, IMG submission 148656) | Freshwater microbial communities from Lake Tanganyika, Tanzania - TA2015002 Mahale S4 surface | ecosystem: Environmental > Aquatic > Freshwater > Lake | place: Tanzania: Lake... | reverse complement strand
TGACTTATTAACTGAGCTTGCTGCTCGCGGCTATAGCGATGTGGAGACCGTTACTGCAATGGAGGAGCACCTGCTCTTTGCTATCCCGCCTGAACTAAGAAAAGATTTAAGAGCCGCTGGAAAGTAGTTTTTTTCGCTCTTTAAAGTAATACCACCAGCCAAATATTGAGCCAGTGATTAGAAATGGCGCAACGCTTGCAAGCCCTGAAACTAGATCAACTCCAAGGCGAGTAATTGATAGCGATGCTCCGCCAACTGATGGCAGAAGAAGGATTGCTGCAAGACCAAAGGCAAGTGGGGGATTAACTACTGCGACATAGGTTGTTCCATCGCGACCGTAAATCAGCGCGCCATAGTAAGAAGCCCAGATAGCAAGGCCAGTTAGAAAGCCAACATTTGATCTAAAGAAGATTTCAATTAGCGCAACAAAAGATATTGCTAAGAATTGAAGAATTACTACTCCAGGCTTTGTTAACCCCGCACCTTTTATTGGGCTCTTAATCGGTGGGGTGGGCAGGCTATCTCTCATCGCTCTCACCCTCATCTAAATCATCATCGCCATCATCTAGGGCTGCGGAGCCAAGTTCCTTTGGCGCGATCTGTCTTACCTCATCATCGATATCTTCAATAGCTTTTAATTTAGAGCTAGATGGAGCACCAAGCTTCACCATCTTTCTAGCTGGCTTAATAACATTTTCTTCAGCGCTCTTTATTAGATCATTGAAAGCTCGCTCCGTTGATTTAATTCGGTCGCCTAGCGTCTCTATCTTGCTATGGACTTTGCCGATTCTCTTAAGTAGCTCGCCAGCAAGATCTTGAATCTCTTGGGCATTTCTTGCAAGCTCAGATCTACTAAATACATAGGCAACAGTTCTAAGGAGTGCCATCATTGTTGTGGGGGTTGCAATAGTGACATTTTTTTCAAATGCCTTATGAAGAAGTTGTGGGTCAACATCGAGGGCTTCGCTAAGAATTGATTCAAAGGGAGCAAAGAGGACTACATAATCAGGTGAGTTATTACTTTCTTGATAGCCCCTTTTAGCAAGAGAGGTGACATGGCCCATCAAATCTTTAGCGTGGGCTTGCATCAGCCTGGTGCGCTCTAAGGGATCTTTTTCAACTATTGCTTCAAGGAAGCGATCAAAAGGAAACTTTGAATCGATAAATAGCTCGCTGCCACCAGGGACAGCAATTTTGATATCAGGCTTGGTGATCTCGCTACCACTACTTCGGTAATCTTGCTTAAAGAAGTGAACGTTTTCTATTAGGCCAGCATTTTCTAAGAGGGTCTCAAGTTGTGCTTCGCCATATTTTCCGCGGGTCTGAGAATTGGAAAGTGCTCCAGCTAATTTAGTTGTCTCTCTAAGTAGCGTCTCATTTCCTAGCTTCATATTCTCAATTTGAGCTCTCATCTCAGATTCAGCTTTTGTTCTCTTTATCTCTGCCTCTTGGCTCTGAGTATTTAACTGCGTCATTGAGGTAGTAACGCTTCTTAGCTGTTCATTAAGAGTTGTTAACCGACTCTCCTCTTGGCGCATCGCCTCTATCTGGCCATTAAGTAGTGAGACTTTGCCCCGCTCGCTATTAAGGCGGAAGTATCCAATAAGAAGACCTAGGCCAATACCGAGAGTTAAGCCGATGAGCAGATAGATCGCTGTGTTCATGGCGCTATCGTGGCATCAGGAGGTGACATTGGCAGTTAGGCTCTACCCCTTGTGAGCCTCTCCATCGGAATCGTGGGTCTACCCAATGTCGGAAAATCGACCCTTTTTAACGCTTTAACGAAAAATAACGTTCTAGCTGCCAACTATCCCTTTGCAACCATTGAGCCAAATGTTGGCGTAGTTGGCCTTCCAGATGAGCGCCTGGCAGTGCTTGCCAAGATATTTTCCTCAGAGAAGATAATTCCAGCAGCCCTATCTTTTGTTGATATCGCAGGAATTGTTAAAGGAGCATCAGAGGGGGCAGGACTTGGCAATAAGTTTCTTGCCAATATCCGTGAGTGTGATGCGATCTGCCAAGTAATTAGAGCTTTTAACGATAGCGATGTAGTCCATGTTGAAGGAAGATTTGATCCAAAGAGTGATATTGAAACTATCAATACCGAGCTGCAATTAGCAGATCTGCAGACCATTCAAAAAGCAATTCCAAGAATTGAAAAAGAGGCAAGGCAGGCAAAAGAGAGAGCAATAGTTCTAGAAGCAGTAAAAGAGGCAGAGCAGGTAATCTCATCAGGCGGCTTGATATCTCAATCAAAGATTGATTTAACACTCATCAGAGAGCTACAGCTATTAACTGCAAAGCCCTCTCTCTATCTCTTTAATCTTGATGCTAGCGAGCTGCAAGATAGCGAGTTAAAAGCTAGATTATCTGCGCTAGTTGCGCCAGCTGAGGCGATCTTTCTTGATGCAAAGACCGAATCTGAGTTAATTGAATTAGATGAGGCAGAGGCTTTAGAGCTATTAAACTCAATTGGACTATCAGAGCCTGGGTTAAGTAGCCTTGCTCGTGTTGGTTTTGCAACTCTTGGGTTGCAGACCTATCTAACTGCAGGTCCTAAAGAGGCTCGGGCTTGGACCATTCATAAGGGCGACACCGCTCCTATGGCAGCCGGTGTAATTCACAGTGATTTTCAGAAAGGCTTTATTAAGGCCGAAGTTGTTTCATTTACCGATCTAGTTGAGGCTGGATCACTTAATGAAGCCAAGGCGCGGGGCAAAGTTCGCATGGAAGGCAAGGATTACGTAATGGCTGATGGAGATGTCGTGGAATTTAGGTTCAATGTCTAGAGTAATTAAATCTGCCCACTTAAATGGCCTTGAGGTAAAGAGCCGTGAAGAGCTAAGAAATCTAGCCATTATTGCTCACGTAGATCATGGCAAGACAACACTTGTTGATGCGATGTTATGGCAATCAGGAGCCTTTGCTGCCCATAAAGCCCAAGCAGATTCCCAAGATCGTTTGATGGATTCGATGGATTTAGAGCGGGAAAAAGGAATTACGATCCTTGCTAAAAATACCGCGGTAAAGCGCGGGGATAGCATCGTTAATATCATCGATACTCCAGGGCACGCAGACTTTGGCGGCGAAGTAGAGCGCGGACTTGAAATGGTCGATGGCGTTGCGCTTCTAGTTGATGCCTCAGAGGGGCCACTTCCGCAGACAAGATTTGTTTTGAGAAAAGCTTTAGAAAAGAACCTTCCAGTTATTTTGATTATTAATAAAGTAGATCGCCCTGATGCAAGAATTGCAGCAGTTGTTGATGAGGCCTATGCCCTCTTTCTAGATCTTGATGCTGATGAATCACAGATTGATTTTCCAATTGTTTACACCTCAGCTAAAGCTGGAAGAGCATCGCTAAAGAGGCCAAGTGATGGCGGCATGCCAGATGAAGAAAATCTTGATGTGCTCTTTGATGTTATCTTTAAAACTATCCCAGCTCCTAAGTATCACGTTGGAGCTCCGCTACAAGCCCACGTTACTAACCTTGATTCATCTCCTTATCTTGGCCGCCTTGCGCTATGTAGGGTCCATGAAGGTGAGATCAATAAGGGCCAGATGGTGACCTGGATTAAAACTGATGGAACGCAGAGCAAGGTAAAGATCTCAGAACTTATGATTACTGAAGGACTGGAGCGAGTTCCAGCGACAAAAGCTGGCCCTGGAGACATTATCGCTGTTGCTGGAATTGAGACTATTACCTTAGGTGAAACCCTCGCTGATCCTGAAAATCCATATCCACTGCCATTAATTACCGTTGATGAACCAAGTATTTCTATGACTATTGGTATTAATACCTCCCCACTTGCAGGAAGAGTTGGTAAGAAATTAACAGCTCGCTTAGTCAAAAACCGTCTTGATCAAGAGCTGGTTGGAAATGTTTCACTCCGAATCCTTCCAACCGAGCGTCCTGATACTTGGGAGGTGCAGGGAAGAGGAGAGCTTCAACTTGCAGTGCTCGTTGAAATGATGAGGCGTGAGAGCTTTGAGCTAACCGTTGGAAAACCTCAAGTTGTTACCAAGATGATTGATGGAAAACTTCATGAACCGATGGAGCAGCTAACCATTGATGCGCCAGAGGATTACCTAGGTGTTATCACCCAGTTAATGGCTCTTCGCAAAGGTCGTATGGAGCAGATGGTTAATCATGGAACTGGTTGGATTCGAATGGATTTCAAAGTTCCATCTCGCGGCCTAATTGGTTTTAGGACTGAGTTCTTAACTGAGACTCGTGGCACCGGACTTCTTCACCATGTCTTTGATGGTTATGAAGCATGGCATGGCGAGTTAAGAACTAGAAATACTGGATCACTTGTTGCTGATAGATCAGGAACTGCCACCTCATATGCCATCTTTGGTCTGCAAGAGCGCGGAACAATATTTGTCGAAGTAAGCGCTGATGTCTATGAAGGAATGGTTATTGGTGAGAACTCAAGGCCTGAAGATATGGATGTTAATGTGGTGCGCGAGAAGAAGCTAACCAATATGCGCGCCTCAGGTAGCGATGAGACAGAGAAGTTAATTCCACCAAAGCTATTAAATCTAGAGCAGGCACTTGAGTATTGCCGCGAAGATGAATGTGTTGAGGTCACTCCAAATACGGTTCGCATCAGAAAAGTCATCTTTGATCAGAACGAGCGATCAAGACTTACCTCAAAGGCCAAAAAAGCCAACCAATAAGGGCTAAACACGCTGATTTATAGGCTCTTTTGCTCCATTGTCAGTGGCTGCCTCTTTAATCACCTCCATAAGCAAATAAGCCGGAGGTATTACAGATGAATCTACGAGAGCTAGCCTTTCAACTCTCAGCAATAACACTTATTGCTGATGCTGCCAAAGAAGCCAAGGACAGGCTAAGAAGGCAGTTTGCGCAAGCTCTTGAGGAAGTTGGCGCAGATTCAGCCAAAGCCGCACTTGAGGGTGAGGAGATTGCTAAGGTCTCACTGATTAGACCTAAAAATACCCCGCAGGTTTTAAATGAGAAGGCTTTTGTTGATTGGGTTAAATCCAATTACGAGTATGAAATTATTGAATCAATTAGAGAGTCATTTAGAAAGCATGTTATGGACTCTGTAGAAAATGTTGATGGAAAAGCGATCTATAAGCGAAGCGGTGAGATCCTTGATTTCATTACCTTTAATAGCCGCGATTCTTATATCTCAACAAGATTTTTAAGCGGTGGTCGTGAGGTTTTAAGCCAAGCTTTTAGAAGTGGCTCACTCTCTCCAAGTTCTGTTATGGCTGAAGAGCTAGAGATGGCGGTGGGGCAGTAATGAGCTATTTTAATTTAAGTGATTACGAACCAGTTGAAAATCGTATTAGAGCGTTCTGGCTCAAATATCCAAATGGAAGAATCTTGACTGATTTGCAGAGAACTGAGCGCAGCGATGGCAGGATTGAATGGATCTGTCGAAGCGAGGCATATACCAACTCTGAAGATATTCGCCCGCAGTCAACTGGCTTTGCTACAGAGATTGAAGGCACCTCTCCAGTTAATCGCGCTAATGCCAGCGAGAATTGCGAAACTTCAAGTATTGGTCGCTGCCTTGCTAATTTAGGTTTTGCCGCCAAGGGAAAGCGCCCAAGTAGGGAGGAGATGGCAAAGGCTGCCAGAGGTAGCTCTGGAAAGGTATTAAATAAGAGTGATTGGGAGCGGCTAATCAGAGAGCTTCATGGTTGCACTGAGTTAAGTCAATTAAAAGCCTGGTCTGCCTATGCTGCAAGCTTTAATATGCCTGAAGTTAAGCGAAATGAACTACTTTCAATCTATAAGAGTCATCGAGAGAGCTTAAGTAAAAAATCTGAAGTTGCTTAATTCAGAGTAATACTCAGAGCTCTATGATCACTTAAGCCATTGTGCTTATGAATCAAAGGCTTAACCTGATCTATATCAATGTCTTTACTTAAGATGTAATCAAATTCGATATTTGGCTTCCATGATGGATATGTTGCACCTGGAGCAAGATCTTGCCACCTAGAGATCTTTGCTGCTACTCCCCATGGAAGGTTAAAGTCTCCGGTGAGGATATGTTTTCCAGCAATACTTGTAAGCCATTTAATTATCTTTCTTAGCTGTGCAACATTTTTTCCTGGCACAAATGAGAGATGAGTAGTACTAATTGATAGACCATTTTCAAGCTCTGCAACTAGGGCGCTCCTTGGCTCATCTGAGACATAGATAAATTGCGCTCTTTTTTCGCCTGGAACTAAAAGTGGCATACCGATAGCAGATCTTCCAAGATTTATTCGATGCCAGGATTTAACTTTCACTTTTGAAACAATTCCAATGCCATACATGGCCTGATTTGGAATCAGTGAATCTTGGGTGTAAATCAGATTGCTATCAACTGCGCTCCATTTCTCACCTGGTGTTCCAATTAGTGAGGGAGCAAAGGCCCAATAATTTGCGCCAATTAATTTAGCAATATGACTTACCTGATTAACTCCAGATGATCTATTTTGATTGAGATCAACTTCTTGAAGCGTGATTACATCGCTACTAACTTCTTGAAGAATCTCACCTACCGCACTTTGAAGCGTTGCCCCAGAATTTGGCGGAATCGCCATGCCATGAAGGGTGTTCCAGCAGGTCAGGCTAAAGCCCTGGGTAGATGCCATGAGGGCAGGCTAGTAGGGTCGCCTCATGCTGCTAAACCTTCCACTCTCGCGCTCAAAGCTAGATCGCGCGGCCCATCTGCGCAGCGATTCTGAAGCTCTTGATGAGCTCTTTTCTAAGGCAAAGATAATTTCTATGGTCGCTGATCGCTTTGAATGTAGCGATAAAGGGCTGACTTTTATCTCACCTGAGTTTGCTAAGGGTGAGCGATATTTTCTAGGGCTTTCAAGTGATGGCCAGGCCTACTTTGTTGCGCATCAGGTGAGTGATCAAAAGGAATTTGGAGAGAACTTTCAATCTTTAAGAACGCTGGGAGTTCACCTAAATGATCTAGAAATTGGCGCTGCGGTTCATAGCCTTGCCTTATCGCAGTGGCATCAGAGCCATATGAGATGTTCAAAATGTGGCGCGGAGACTGAATCAATTCTTGGTGGCTCTGTTAGGAAGTGTCTGGTCTGTAGCGCTGAGCATCATCCAAGAACTGATCCGGCAATTATTGTTTTGGTTAAAGATAGTAAAGATCGAATCTTGCTTGGGAGACAGAAAGTCTGGCCTGAGAAGCGCTTCTCAACTTTTGCAGGTTTTGTGGAACCAGGTGAGTCATTTGAAAGTTGCGTTATCAGAGAAGTTGAAGAGGAGTGTGGCGGGATAGTTATTGATATGAAGTATCTTGGCTCACAGCCTTGGCCATTCCCAGCATCAGTGATGATTGCTTATGAAGCTAATGTTTCAAATCCTGACTCAGTGGTTGCAGATGGGCAAGAGATTGAAGAGATTGTCTGGCTAACTCGAGAAGAGTTAAAGTCAAAATGTGAAAGCGGCGAGCTACTACTGCCACCAATTATTTCAGTTGCTCGAGCGATGATTAATGCTTGGTATGGCCCAGATGCAGAGAGTGAATTGTCAGGTCAGTCGTGGCGCAATTAGCTGATGAGATTCTTTCATCACTTGATCCCCAGCAGCGAAGTGTCGCAACTGCTCTAAAGGGGCCAGTATGTGTAATTGCTGGAGCTGGAACTGGAAAGACTAGAGCGATAACTCATCGCCTGGCATATGGCGTTGATATTGGAGTTTTTGACCCAAAGCGAGTACTCGCTCTTACTTTCACTGCAAGGGCAGCAGGTGAGATGCGAACCAGGCTTAGATCACTCGGTGTTGCAAGTATTGCGGCAAGGACCTTTCATGCGGCGGCCTTAAAGCAGTTAATTTACTTCTGGCCTGAGACGCTAGGGGGGCGTTTTCCCTCGTTATTAACTAGTAAAACTGGTTTTTTAAGCGAGGCAATGAAGCGAGCAAATATCTCAAGTAGTAAAAAAAGTTCGCTACTTCGAGATTTAGCAGGAGAGATTGAATGGGCAAAAGTTTTAACCCTGGCCCCAGATCAATACTTGCAAGGACTTAGCACTTACTCCAGAGTCTTTAACCCAAGTAGCAAGATAAGCGCTGAGCAGGTGGCAAAAGTCTATGAAGCATATGAATCACTAAAGAAGCAAGAGCGCGCCATTGATTTTGAAGATGTCTTACTACTAACTGTTGGAATGCTTGAGGAAGAACGAGAAGTTAGGGAGAGAGTCAGAGATCAATATAGATATTTCACAGTTGATGAGTATCAAGATGTTTCACCGCTACAACAAAGACTATTAGATCTATGGCTAGGAAAAAGAGAAGATATCTGCGTCGTAGGAGATCCAGCTCAGACGATTTACTCTTTTGCTGGAGCAAGTACAGCTTTTCTTCTTAACTTCACCGCTAAATATCCAAACGCTGAGGTAATTAGGCTGAGCGCTGGATATCGCTCAACTCCTGAAATTATTAATACTGCAAATACTATTTTACGAAGTGCCAATCTTGGCCATGAGCTAGATGCGATAAATGGCCATGGCGAAAAACCAATGGCTAAGGGCTATAAATCACAGAGCGAAGAGGCCCAGGCGCTAGTTTCGCTAATTAAAGAAGATATCGCAGGCGGCCTTGCAACAAATGAGATAGCAATTCTTACTAGAACAAATAGTCAATTAGAGCTTCTTGAGAGCGCTCTTGATGCTGCAGGTATTGAGAATCAAATAAGAAATTCAGAGCGCTTCTTTAATAGACCGCAGGTAAGAGAGATAATTGGGGCGATAAGAAGCGCTTCAGTGCTATCAGAATCTGATTGGCTCTCTGACTTGCGAGATTGTCTAAAACCATTTGGTCAAAGTGAATATGTACGCTCATTTTTGCAATTAGCGGGAGAACTTGAGGCAGAGGGACTTACCTCTCTTCGGGCATTTCTAAGGGAACTTGAAGAGCGCTCAGAGACGAATAACCCCCCGATCCTTCCTGGAGTGGCCCTTGCAACGCTGCACGCTGCAAAGGGTCTGGAGTGGCGCAAGGTTTATCTCTCAGGAGTCAGCGCTGAAGTTCTCCCCTGGCAGGCTAGCTCAATCGAGGAAGAGAGACGTTTGTTTTATGTGGGGGTAACTAGAGCGCAAGAGAGCCTGGCTATTACCTACTACGGAGTAGCAAGCCCATTTTTAGCAGAGGCAGGGTTAGTAAATTAATTAGTTTGCATCATTTGCTAGCGATGCATTACTCTTGCCAATCCATGACAGCAGCAAGAAGTACTTCACTAACGATGAGCGCAAATCGCACACATCGTCATTGGAGCATGACTGCATTTGGTTACAAGTATTTTGCAACCAAGTCAACCAAGGCCGATGGATTCGGCACCTGGAGCGCTATCGGATAACACCGATAAAGCAAAGCCCAGGGGCCTAGAATCCAAAAGGATTCGGGCCCCTTTTTCTTTATCCAGGTAATTAAAAATGAGATGAAAAAGGAAGGCAGAGGTGAGAACGATGAGCGTTCTCTTTAGCGAACTATTAATTCCAGGCTGGGCCGAGGGCGAAGGCGCCATGATCGGACTAGATGCAGTCACTGGCGCATATGGCAGTGAACAAGCATTTAGCTTGCCATGTCACACCTCCAATCCTGAAATCTTCTTCTCTGATAAGAGCGATGAGATCGCTTATGCCAAGAGCCTCTGCAGCGCATGTCCGGTAAAGAAGGAGTGCTTACAAGGAGCTCTTTCACGAAAGGAACCTTGCGGTATTTGGGGCGGGGAGTTATTTGAAGATGGAGTGGTTATCGCTGCCAAAAGGCTTCCAGGAAGACCGAGATTAAATCAAGAAGTTCTTACTTCTGAATTAATTGATGAAAAGGTTTTGGTAGCAACTGCTTAAACAGCGCTGTAACTAAGGTGTTGATGGGGTGAGCGACGGGGCTTGAACCCGCGACATCCCGGACCACAACCGGGTGCTCTACCAGCTGAGCTACGCCCACCATGCAATAGAAAGTATTGCGGGACCGAGTATACCGAGAGTGTCTAGGTGCTCACTACGCATTTCTGCTCAGCGTTTGATTCACAACTTTGGTCAGTAAATAAGCATGTGCTTGCCTCATCTTGGCCTATGAAAGGACTATGGAAAATGATGAAATTCAGCGTGGAGCTGATTATGGAGCGCTACAAAGCCTTTTAGAAGATGATGATATTGAAGAGATTTGGATTAATTCGCCGCAGAGAATCTTTATCGCCCGATCGGGAAAGAGTGAGTTAACTAATATAGTTTTAAGCGCTTCAGAGCTTCAATCAATTATGGATCGCATATTGATGTGGTCGGGCAGAAGAATTGATCTAAGCCACCCCTTTGTTGATGCCCGCCTACCTGATGGAAGCAGGCTCCATATTGTTATTCCTGAAGTTACTTCTGAACATTGGGCGATAAATATCCGTAAGCACTTAATGCGTGGCAAGAGCTTACTTAATTTAGTTGAGATGGAAGTTATCTCTTCCGAGATACGAGAGTTTCTAGGTGAGGCAGTAAGGGATAGAAGGAACATATTGGTAAGTGGTTCAACTCAAGCAGGTAAAACAACGCTACTTAACGCTCTTGTCAGCGCAGTGCCAATAACAGATCGAGTAATAACTATTGAAGAAGTTTTTGAGCTAAGTCCAAGAATTCCAGATTGTGTTGCGATGCAGACTAGAAGCGCCAGTCTTGATGGAGTTGGGGAGATAAGCATTAGAAAGCTAATCAAAGAAGCATTAAGAATGCGTCCATCACGTTTGGTGATTGGGGAGATTCGAGAAGCAGAATCTTGGGATATGTTGATTGCGCTCAACTCAGGAATTCCTGGAATGGCAACAATTCATGCTAATTCAGCAACAGAGGCGATAAGAAAACTTCAGACGCTCCCACTTCTAGCTGGCGAAAACATCACCCAAGATTTCTTAACCCCAACAGTATTTCGAGCACTTGATTATGTGATTCACGTTGGTCTTGATAGCACTGGAGTTCGAAGAGTTCTGCAAGTGGTTAAAGTGCTAGATAGGGCAGAGAACTTTCATATCGATTTAGAGCCAATATTTACCTGGAGCCAGGGGCAATATCAAAGAGGTTTCCATGTTTGAGCAGTTTGCTCTACCAGTTTTTGCGGGCTTGCTTGCAGCACTTGGTTCATATATCGCTCTATCTAACCTAGGTCCTTTAAATAAAAGATTTAAGTCAGATAAGAAGGTCTCTTCTCGAAGCGCTCTGACTTTGATAATTACTCTTATCTCTTCATACTTCACTACCTTTCTACTCACCTCATCTGAGGCAATTTCTTTAGCGATTGCTACGCTCTCAGCAGCACTTCCTTTTCTTATTGGCCGAGGGCGAAATCTAAAAAAGCAGAGGGAGCAAGAAGTTGCCTGGCCAGAGGCAATTGACTCTCTAGTCTCAGCGCTTCAAGCCGGCATTTCAATCTCTGAAGCGCTTACTCAATTAGCGCTGCATGGTCCAAAGGTATTAAGGCCGAGCTTTGCGCAGATTCAGAGCGATCTATTAAACCTAGGAAATTTTGAACAGGTGTTACTAAAAGAGAAGAAACGCTTAGATTCAGCAATCTCTGATCAGGTCTTTGAAACTCTAATTATCTCAAAGGACTTTGGAGGAAGGGATGCTAATAATGCACTTCGCTTGTTAGCCGAATTTGTTAGAGAAGATATTGCAGTATCTGAGGAGATTCGAACTAAATTTGGTTGGATCAGAAACTCAGCTCTTTTAGCAACTGCAGCGCCCTGGCTCTTATTGATTCTCCTCTCTACTCAAGATTCGACAGTTGAGATTTACTCCACGCCAAGCGGAGCCTTAGTCCTATCTCTTGGAGTTGTAATGACAGCAATTGCCTACATCTGGATGGAGAAGGTCGGCTCTATTCCTGCCGCGCCAAGGGCGTTGAGATGAGAGCAGAGTTATCTGATATTCGCATGCTCTCACTTCTTACAGTTTTGCCTCTCATGTTGTTGGGGGTTTGGATAATTAGTAATGAGAGCTTTGCGAATTTAGGTTCAAGGAGTGAAAGGTATTCAAGGGTAATTAGAACTGAGAGCCTTGGTCATAAAGCGGCCAGAGTTAGAGATATCGGGCTCTACTTCTTGATCCTTAGCGCAGCGACAATTGCACTCTACTTATTGATTGCTATCTGGCCTGAGCAGATTCCAGCATCACTATTTCTTCTAAGCATCTTGGCCTTATTTCTTGCACTACTTCGTAAGCGGGCAGGTGCGGAGAAGAAAGTGGCAACCCAGATCTTTGAAAGAGAACTTCCCTCGCTCATTCAACTTCTAACTATTCTCATCTCCTCTGGAATCTCGCCCTCTAGGGCACTTGCAATAATTGGTCAGAGATCAACATCGCTAAGTGCTAGAGAGCTAGACCTAGTGGTTTCAGAAATCTCAAATGGCACATCTCTTACCCAGGCCCTTGATAATCTCGCTCTGCGCTATGACTCTCTAGTATTGAGAAGATTTACTACCAGCATAGCTTTAGGTATTGAGAGAGGCTCATCTTTAGGGCCTATCCTGATTTCTCAGGTTAAGGATGCTCGCCTATCGAGCAAGAATTTGATCTTGCAGAGAGCAGGAAAAGCCGAGATTTCTCTTATGATTCCGATTGTCTTTTTAATCCTTCCTATCTCAATTTTGTTTGCACTATTTCCTTCATTTGAGCAGCTCAATGGTTTCATGTGATTAAACCAAGTTATACACAGCGCCCTTTCTCCACATTCTAAAGCCTTTGTTTTAAGTAGATGTCTGAGGTCGGTGATAATTACAGAAAGAATAAACAAAGGGGGATGAAAAATGGAAATCAAAAAACTTTTAGCTAGTGAAGTTTTCCAAGTAAAATTCATAGAGACTAAGGATTCATTGAATAAGTCTAAAGTTGCTAAGAAGTATCGAGAATTCATGGCAAAAGATGTTGATGAATCAGGAGATGTCCCTGGTTGGGTACTAGTGGTATTAATGACCACGGGATTAGTTACCGCTATTTGGACTATTGCTGCTCCAAGACTTAGCGCAATTTTAAAGAACTCATTGGATGCAATGAATGGCATTCGTTAATGAAATGTAGCGAAAACCAAGATTTAGAAAGCGGTTCGGTGGAGTCGGCCCTTAGCTTAATTCCCACAACTGCATTTTTTCTTCTAGTTCTCCAATTAATGCTCTCAGGTAGTTGGCAGCTGCTCGATAAAATTGATATCTCAAATGCCATAAATCGCAGTGCACTATTTTCAGCAGAGGTAGGAGAAAGTGCATTTTATGCTCTGGATAGTAGCCGAGAGATAGACCAAGAAGTTCTAGCACTTCCTGGTGGGGGCGAAATTATTACCTATAGCTCAACACTTGATATTCCAGTGATCACAAATTTATCTGGCTCAGCAATCAAGATGAAGAGTGAAGGCATAGCCATTCGTGAATAGAAATAGCGATGAGAGCGGATCAGCAATTGCTGAATTTGTACTCATTGCAACGCCACTATTTATCCCTGCTTTAATTTTCTTTTCATCTATGCAGCAGAGCGCAAAAGAGGAGATGACTGTCTCAACCCTTGCCAGGCAGAGCCTTAGAGCTTTTACAACAGCAGATGACTTATCACAAGGTCATCAGAGGATTAGATTCATACTTAATCAATATAGACAATTAGAGAATCAAGGACGTAGTAGTGATGATCTGCGCCCTGGCTTTACCTACAACATTTCCTGTCAGAGTCAAGGTTGTCTAAAGCCTGGCTCACTTGTTGAATTGAGTCTTTATCGCTCATTTGAAATAGAAGTTCCTGACTCTGATCAGATGGCAAGAGTTGAGAGTCGAAAGGCTGCTGCAGTTGCAAGAGGCTATGTTGATAAGTGGCGTGATGAGAGTTAGTGCGCAATTGAAGGATGAGTATGGGTCAATTTCTCCCTTGATCATGGGCTACTTCATTATCGCGATGAGTTTGACCTTTCTCATTTCAAATATAGCCTCGGTCTATATCGCAAGAAGAGATTTGATTAATCTAACTGAAGGCGCCCTATCTAGAGCGGTGCAGGAGTTAGATGAAATTGCTTACTACTATCAAGTGCCCATTCCAGAGATATTTCCCGGTCAGAGTAGAGCTGTTCCTATCAATTGCAGTGACGCTGGCAGGACCTTTAGCCAAGAGATAGCGTTATTAGCAAATAGTAAGTTGGATCTCTATGGTCGAAGCTTGAGCCAAGCAAATAGTGATATTGAGTTGAAATCATTTATCTGTGATGGAAAGAGTCTTCGTGTCAGGGTGCAACAGGTTCATCAATTGCCATTTAAGTTGCGGGTCTTTGGAATCACAGAATTTACCAATCAAATAGAGGTATCGATGGAGAGCATCTATCAATGACTATGACAGCAATAATTGGGGTTATCCTTAACCCATGGCAGAGCGCGATATTAATGGTGAGATAGCTGCCCTTGATGCTACATTGAAATCAATAGAAGCTGTTTTAGATTTAGGTAAGTTAAGAAAAGAGCAGGTGGAGCTAGAGACGCAAGCAGGAGTTCCCGATCTTTGGAGCGATCCCGAGGCAGCGCAGAAAGTTACGAGCGCACTCTCAAGGGTAAATAGCACTATAAATAAAGTAAGTAGCCTTAGATCAAGAGTCACTGATCTTCCGATTATGTTAGAACTTGCAAATAATGAGTCAAGTGATGGAGCTGAGCTAGAAATACTAAAAGAGTTAGATTCTTTAACTTCAGCAATATCAGATCTTGAAATACAGACGCTGTTAAGTGGTGAATATGACCATCGAGATGCGCTTATAACTATTCGCTCAGAGGCTGGTGGTGTTGATGCCTCTGATTGGGCGGAGATGGTCTCAAGAATGTTTTTCAGATATTGCGAGCGCCATAATTATGGAGTTAGTGTTCTAGAAACCTCTTATGGTGAGGAGGCTGGAATCAAATCAACCACCTTTAAAGTAAGTGGCCCATACTGTTATGGCACTTTATCTGTTGAGCAGGGCACTCATCGTTTGGTGAGAATCTCGCCATTTGATTCACAGAACCGGCGCCACACATCCTTTGCTGGCGTTGAAGTAGTTCCAGTTGTTGATCAAAGTGATGATATTGAAATTGATGAGAAAGATATTCGAATCGATGTTTATCGATCATCAGGGCCTGGAGGTCAGGGAGTAAATACCACTGACTCTGCTGTTCGAATTACTCACATCCCCACTGGAATTGTCGTTTCGTGCCAGAATGAAAGATCTCAAATTCAAAATAGAGCTACTGCAATGGCAGTTCTCCAATCAAAATTGCTGGAAAGACGTAATGCACAAGAGAGAGCAAAGATTGATGCGCTCCGCGGTGATACTTCCGGCTCTTGGGGGAATCAAATTCGATCCTATGTGCTTCATCCCTACCAAATGGTCAAGGATCATCGCACTGATTTTGAAACTGGCAATACCCAAGCGGTTCTAGATGGCGATCTTGATGGATTTATCTCCGCTGGAATTCGATGGCGTAGAGAGAGAAAATAAAGCAGGATTTATACGCTCAATTGGTAATTCTGCGTTATTTCTCACCCTAATTCCGCGGGTTTATCCGCAGCTTTCTTACTAGCTCTACCTAAAATCACACCCGTGATTCGTTTTGAGAACGTGACTAAGGGCTATGCCAAAAATGACCGACCCGCTTTAGATAACGTTTCGATTGCAATCGAAAAGGGCGAGTTTGTATTTCTAGTTGGACTCTCAGGCTCCGGCAAATCCACATTTCTTCGTCTTGTTTTAAGGGAGGAGCGACCAACTTCTGGAACGATCCATGTTGCTGGAAAGGATTTGGGAACACTTTCTAGTTGGAAAGTTCCTGAGCTAAGGCGTCAAGTCGGCACGGTATTTCAAGACTTTCGTCTCCTGCCAAATAAAACAGTTGCCGAAAATGTGGCCTTTACTTTGCATGTATTAGGTTTTTCAAAGAAAGAAATCGCTCGCGAAGTTCCAGAAGTTCTAGAGTTAGTTGGCCTTGAGGATAAATCTGATCGAAAGCCTGGAGAGCTCTCAGGCGGGGAGCAACAAAGGGTTGCGATAGCAAGGGCTTATGTGAGCAATCCTGCGATTCTTATTGCTGATGAACCAACCGGAAACCTAGACCCTGCAACCTCTGTTGGAATTATGAAGCTACTTGATCGAATCAATCGCGAGGGAACTACTGTGGTTATGGCTACCCATGATTCTGGAATTGTTGATCAGATGCGCAAGAGAGTTATCGAATTAGATAAAGGTCAAGTTATACGCGATCAGGTTCGCGGAGTTTATGGATATACGGGGTAGCGATGCGCGCTGGATTTATTCTTAGTGAAGTAGGCATTGGCCTACGTCGAAACCTAACTATGACCTTTGCCGTTGTAGTAACGGTTGCAATCTCGCTATCACTTCTTGGTATTGGACTGCTTTCTAATTCTCAAGTTCGAGTGATGAAGGATTACTGGTATGACAAGATCGAAGTCTCGGTCTATCTCTGCGGTTCCCTCTCTGACTCACCTTCTTGCGCCGGAGGAATCATCACCTCAGAGCAGAGACTTGAGATTCAGGCAGATCTTGAAGAACTTCCAGTTGTTGAAACGGTTTATTACGAATCACAGTCTGAGGCATTTGAGCGCTTTCAGGAAAGATTTAAAGATTCAGCTATTTCACAAAATGTCACTGCAGATCAATTGCCAGAGTCATTTCGCGTAAAGCTAACTGACCCTACGCAATTTGCGGTAGTGCAGAGCGCCTTCTCAGGTCGGCCTGGAGTAGATGTAGTTCAAGATCAAAGGTCAATTCTAGAGAAGTTCTTTAGGTTACTAAATGTTTTACGTGATGGAGCGTTAGCAATTGGATTTGCCAGCGTGCTAACCGCTGCGCTATTAATTAGTAATACTCTAAGAATTGCTGCCTTTAATCGAAGACGAGAGACCAATGTAATGAAATTAGTTGGCGCAAGTTCTTTCTCCATTCAACTTCCATTTATTCTTGAAGGTGTTTTCTCGGCGATTATTGGTTGGGGATTTTCAGTTGGCCTGCTCTCTTCGTTAAAGTATGTAATTGACGATCGAATAGCTCCGCTTCTAACCTTCACTAACTTCTTTACCTGGAATGACGTTTGGGTTGTATCTGCTTATCTTCTTGGAACCGGACTTTTAGTTTCATCCCTGGCATCGATATTGACTCTTCGAAAGTACTTAAAAGTCTAACTTCTACTTGCCCTATCGCTGAGCGCTAATTAGCTCTTAGTTGAGTTCTAGTGTGCTTCTGGGCTACCGTTACCGCCTTGCAATTAGAACGCTTTATCAAATAAGGAAGCAATAGGAGATTTTCAAGTGAGTGAAAAGAAGAAATCACCTGCTTCCAAGCGCGCTGTAATTGGTGGAAGAGAAAAAGAGCCAGATTCAACCGCTACAAGGTCGAAAACTGTCAGTGAAGTTAATCTTTCTAAAGTTATTGATTCTCCTAAGGTAATAAATAGTCGGCAGAGGCTAACTAACCCAGATCAGCTTCGGAAAGCCGTCCTAGCAGTATTGATAACTTCACTAGTTTTTGCAATAGGAATTCAGGTCGGTGAGTCTAGAAATAGTAGTTCAGTAGATGAAGCGATAAAGAGCGTAGTTGAAAGTAGCGCCAAAGATATAGATCGTGATGTATTAGAGCGAGCTGCTATTGAAGGAGTTCTAAAAGCATCAGGTGATGAGTGGGCTAATTACTTTCCAAGAGAGGCCCTAAAAACCTTTGAAGCTCAGAGCTCTAATTCATTTACTGGAATTGGTATTTACTTGAGTAAATCCCGTGGGGGAGTAATCAAAATTACCTCGATTCAAGAGGGATCACCTGCAGCAAATTCTGATCTTGCAATAGGAGATGAGCTAGTTGAAGTAAATGGCACTCAAGTAACAGGCGCATCTCTTGCTTCCACTATTGCACTTATTCGAGCAGATATTGGAAAACGAGTTGATTTACTTGTGGTTAGGAATGAGCAAAGAATTCTTGCATCGATAAAGACTGGCAAAGTGCAGGCAAAGAGTGTTGAACTCACACAAGTTAGTAGCTCGGTAGCGCTAGTTGAAATTGCCTCCTTTATTTCAGGAACAGCGAACGAGGTTTCAGAGGCTCTAAAGAGCGCCAATTACAAGTCTGGCGTGATAATAGATTTGAGAAATAACTCTGGGGGCTTAGTAGAAGAGGCAGTTGCTGTGGCTGAGCAATTTATTGGCAGTGGCATCATCGTTTCTTACAAAGTAAATGAATCAGAAAAAGTATTTCGTGCAGTAAATTCAAATCCAATAAAGGTCCCAGTGGTTGTAATTATCAACCGAAACACTGCAAGTTCTGCTGAGATATTAGCTGGAGCATTCCAGGATAGAAATCGAGGCGTAGTTATTGGCGAACGCAGCTATGGCAAAGGTTCAGTTCAAGAGCTCATTTCACTTGATGATGGTTCAAAACTTGAGCTAACTGTTGCACTCTTTCTAACTCCATCGGGTCGCATCATTGAGGAAGTTGGAATAACTCCCGATCTGGCAGTAGCCCCTGCTGAGATTGGCCTTAAATCACTCCAGGTCTTAGGCGGTTTAGCATCCTTTATCTCAAAGGATTAACTCAAAGCAGTTAGTTAGCAGGGATATCTTGGCCAGGAGAGATACCCTTAAGCCGTGGTAAAAGAAATAGGAAAGAAATTAATTGCCCAGAATAAGAAGGGGCGACATGACTATTTCATCGATGAGGTTTTTGAAGCAGGACTAGTCCTTGTCGGTACCGAAGTTAAGTCTCTAAGAGCTGGAAGAGCAACACTTACTGATGGTTTTGGAATGATTCAAGATGGCGAGATATACCTAAGCGGTGTTCATATTCCTGAATATAATGAGGGTTCTTGGACTAATCATGAACCAAGGCGAAATAGAAAATTATTAATGAGTAAGCGCGAGATAAATCGCCTGATTGGAACCTTAAAAGAAAGCGGACTAACTCTCATTCCACTCTCACTTTATTTTAAAGATGGTAAAGCAAAAGTTGAGATTGCACTAGCCAGGGGCAAGAAAGCCCACGATAAGCGCGCAACGCTGATGGAGAAACAGGCAAACCGCGAGATTGATCGAGAACTCTCTCATCGCTCAACTGGAAAAAGTAGTAGGGGAAAGTCAAAGAGATACGAAGATTGATTCTCAGTTATAGCGCTACTGAGCGTATCTGCCAGGTTTTTTGAAGTCCTATCTCTGCTCTATAATTTGTGCACAGCTTCTAATCCACGTTAATCGCGGGGGTGAACGGTCTCGACTTCGTTTGTTGAGCCAGGGGAAGCGGGCCGAGGAAGCCGGGATGATCTCGTTAACCACAAAAACCCGTGCACACATACAGACGCAGATAAAACTTCGTCTGATTACCGCCTCGCTGCCTAAGCGAGCTAAGTAATCCGTTGGCCTGAGCGCGCTCCCCGCCTCAGAATCCAACGTCGATAGGGGGGCTTACTAACCGAAGTTGTTGTGGCTATCGGTAAGGAAATCTTTCACAACTGAGTCTGTCGGTTACTAGCGTGCGAGAGAACCGGGACAGAGAAAACGAATAGCGCGCTACGCCCGTAGAAGCCCTGTTTCAGTGTCGAAGGACCCGGGTTCGATTCCCGGCACCTCCACCAGAGAAACTCCTTAAAGAAATTTTAAGGAGTTTGTTTTCTATATCTCTTCAATTGCCATAGCGATCCAAGGCCAGTGCTCAAACCAAGTGCTCCAATGAGAGTCGAACCCCGACTTATATTTTCAACAATTAAGAATATTCCTACACAAGTTGAGGCAATTGCTAAAACAATAATGAACCAGCGGCGAAAACTAGACATTGCTTTTGGTCTAAAAAATGAAAGTAGGAGAGCTATTGGTCCACCGTAGAAAGCAGGTGAGATAAGAATTGCTACTGCAAGCGCTAGTGATTCCATAACAGAACTCTACTATTAAATGTACCTGTCACCTCAGAGGGCTTTAAGTGCGCTCACAACTTTTGTCAAAGAGGCCTTGGCATCCCCAAAGAGAAGCGTAGTCTTAGAATCAAAGAGAAGTTCATTCTCAATTCCAGCAAAGCCTGGTCTCATAGATCTCTTTAGGAAAATTACATTGCTAGCTTGCGCTACATCAAGAATTGGCATGCCATAGATTGGGCATCCTGGAGTTGTTTTTGCAGCAGGATTAACCACATCATTTGCTCCAATAATTAGTGCAACGTCAGTTTGTGGAAATGTTGGATTAACTTCATCCATCTCAGATAACTGCTCATATGGCACATTGGCCTCAGCAAGGAGAACATTCATATGCCCTGGCATGCGACCTGCAACTGGGTGAATTCCATAAGCCACATCAATTCCCTTGGCAGATAAGAGGTCTGCAAGCTCTCTGACTGTGTGTTGAGCTTGGGCAACTGCCAGACCAAAGCCTGGAACGATTACAACTCTGCGCGCATAGTTAAGCAAAATAGCCACATCATCAGGAGATCCTGATTTAACGGGCCGATCTTCCCCAGCGCCTGAACTATCTTGAGGTTTTGCAGTAAATGCTCCAAATAAAGTGCCAAAGAGAGAGCGCCCCATAGCCTCTGCCATCAAGCGAGTAAGAATTGTTCCCGAGGCGCCAACTAGAGTTCCAGCAATAATTAATAGCGTTGAATCAAGGACATATCCGCCAGCGGCAACTGTTAAACCAGTGAAAGCATTTAGTAATGAGATAACAATAGGAACATCTGCTCCGCCAACCGGAAGCACAAATAAAATACCAAAGGCAAGTGAAAGACCTGCAAGAACTAGTAGTGGGGTCGTGCCAAGTGATGAAACAACCCAGAGGGCGCATCCAAGTGTGGCAAGAAGAGTTCCAGCGATAACAAATCTTCCTCCTGCAAAAACCACAGGGCGAGTGGTCATCAATTCTTGAAGCTTTAGAAAGGTGACAATTGAACCTGAAAACGATGTTGAGCCAACGATAACTGTAAAAACTGTGGCAATAACAACTGTAGTTGATGCGCTCTGGCCTAGCTTTAGATATTCAACGATGGCAACAAGAGCTGCTGCTCCGCCGCCAACGCCATTAAAGAGTGCAACTAATTGCGGCATCGCCGTCATCTGGACTCTTCTTGCTGCAGGAACTCCAATAATTAAACCAAATACAATTGCTCCTAAGATCCAGCCAAGATTATTTAAAGGAAGCTCGCCATCGCTGCTGTAGAAAAAGACTGCAACGGTTGCAATTGTTGCTCCCGCTGCTCCTAGAAGATTTCCTCGTCTTGCAGTTCTTGGATGCGATAGCCCCTTAAGTGCCAGAATGAACATAACACCAGCGCTAAGACCGATTAATTCATATAAAAAGCGGCTCATTTACTTATCACCAGAGCCTTTACTCTTTGCACCTTTGCCTTTAAACATCTCAAGCATGCGATCTGTGACGACAAATCCACCAACCATATTGATTGTGGCAAGAACAATTGCAGCTAGGGATAAACCAAGTTCTAGCGAGTTATCGCTATGGTCGGCCACAATGATTGCGCCCACCAAGATAACGCCGTGAATTGCATTAGCACCGCTCATAAGTGGGGTGTGAAGAGTTGATGAGACCTTGGAAACTACCTCAAATCCAACAAATATAGAGAGCGTGAAAATGGAAATTATCGCCATTGCTTCCATGGTTTTAGGACCCCTTCCTTAGATTTCCGCCATGGGTTAAGGCTGAGGCGTCAATAATTTCATCAGAGAAATCCAGAGCAATAGCGCCATCCTTAACCATCAAGAGTAGAAGGTTGACCATATTTCTTGAGAGCAAGTAGGAAGAGTGAAATGGCAATTGACTTGGAACATCTTTTCCGCCCCAGAGCAAAACTGAATTTCCAACAGTAATTACTTCACCCGGCTTTGATCCTTCAACATTTCCACCGCTTTCAGCAGCTAGATCAACAATTACTGAACCAGGGGCCATTGCTTGATACATCTGCTTTGTAACTAGCATTGGAGCAGCTCTTCCTGGCACTGCTGCTGTAGTAATCAAAACATGAGATTTTGTGATGTAAGGAGTGAGAAGTTCTCGTTGTTTTGCTGCGCGCTCCTCGCTCATCTCTCTGGCGTATCCTCCAGAGCCTTCAAGTGCTTCTAACTCTAAATCAATAAACGTAGCGCCCATCGATTTAACTTCATCAGCAGAAGATGGGCGAACATCATAGGCAGAGACAACTGCTCCTAGCCTTCTAGAAGTTGCAATTGCTTGAAGCCCTGCAACACCTGCGCCAAGAACTAAAACATTTGCAGGAGTAACAGTTCCCGCAGCAGTCATAAGTAATGGGAAAAAGCGCGGAGAAAGCTCGGCTGCCACAAGGGCTGCTTTATAGCCAGCGCAGAGCGCCTGGGAAGTTAGCGCATCCATTGATTGCGCTCTTGAAATTCTAGGTAGCGCCTCTAGTGAAAAGGCTGTTGCTCCAGATTTAGCAAGTGCATCAATGCTCTCTTTAGCGCTAACACTTGAGAGAAATGAAATAGTAATTGCGCCACTTTTTAGATTACTAGCCTGATCTGGGCTTAGCGGCTGCACTGAGAGGATTACATCAGCGCCAGATAACTCTTTTCTCTGATCACTTGCGCTAAAAATTGTTGCGCCTTGCTCTTTATAGCTCTCATCACTTGCCCCGGCATGTATTCCGGCCCTTGATTCAATGGAGAGACTAAAGCCTGCCTTTGTTAATTTAGAGATGATGTCTGGAAGGAGCGCTACTCGCTTTTCCCCAGCCTTACTCTCGGCAGGAACCACTACGCGCATATCAAAAGCCTATCTCGTTGGCTAAAAAGCCGGCCACTTCAAATGGGCCAACCTTTAATGAAATTAGATTCAAATCCTTCCCTTTAATTCTCCGCGCAGGCTGTGATAGAGAATGGCTTGAATGGTAGTTCGGCGATGATAAGCCTGACGCCAAATCTTTGAAGTAGGACCATCTATGACAGATGCGCTGACCTCTTGGCCGCGATGAGCTGGCAAGCAGTGCATGAAGATTGCATCTTTACTTGCAAGGCTCATCAACTCATCACTTACAGAGTAACTTGCAAGGGCTTTCTCTTTCTCAATCCGATCTGCTTCAGGATCTCCCATTGACATCCAGACATCGGTATATAAAACACTTGCCCCGCTCGCGGCAGACTTGGCATCACTTGTTACTTCAACTCTTCCGCCGCTTTCTAAAGCTAATTTACTTGCAAGCTCGACGATTTCCTTTTTAGGAGCAAACTTTCCTTCAGGCGTTGCTGCAACCACATGAGCGCCCATAATCGCACCCATCATTAACCAAGCAGTAGTGACATTATTTCCATCACCAAAATATGTGAACTTTCTTGCTGAGATGTCTTTTCCAAATACTTCACGGATAGTTAGCCAATCAGCAAGTGCTTGGGTGGGGTGGTCATAATCGGTAAGGCCATTAATGACCGGAATGCTGGCATTAGCTCCTAATTCATCGACATCGCTCTGAGCGAAGGTGCGAATAATTAGCGCTTGGGCAAATTGGCTTATTATCTTGGCAGTATCTGCAATGCTCTCTCCTCGACCAATTTGGAGATCATCGCCGCGAAGAAATATAGGAGTTCCACCAAGATGAGCCACTGCGCTCTCAGATGCCAGACGAGTTCTAGTTGATGGCTTAGACATATAAATTGCAACAGTTTTATTGGCAAGAAGATTTGATGCCTTGAGTGGCTCACTTGCAAACTCGGATGCGGTAGCAAGAAGCATCTCCACATCAGATTTGAGCAGATCTTGGCTGCGCAATAGATCTTTCATCTGCATATCTTACGGCCCCAGAGTTAGCACTTGGGGCTCTGCCTACTCGCCCTATTATTAGCGCTATGAAGCAAGCTTTTGAGCCAGAGCAGGTGATGGGGCTATTTGGTAGAGGAAAACCAAGTAGCGATGGCGATACCTTGATTGATACTCGCACTCAAGAGCAGCTGGATTCAGGCGATCACGAAAGATTCTCACACTATGTTAGAAAAGAAAAGATTGTTGAATCAGCTGTCTCTGGAAAACCTGTAACAGCGCTCTGCGGCAAGAGATGGATTCCATCTCGTGATCCAAATAAGTTTCCAATCTGTCCAACATGTAAAGAGATTCATGCCGGCCTTCGCAAAGGGCCAGATGATCAATCCAATAACGAACTTTAGGTAAGTGATGGCGCTAGGCACCGCTACGCAAGTAGATAGCGAAGTTAATTTAAAAGCAGATCGGCCATGGGTCTGCATAGTTTGGGATGATCCGGTTAATTTAATGACCTATGTTACTTATGTCTTTATGGTGCTTTTTGGTTACTCAAAAGAGAAAGCAACTGAGTTGATGTTAAAGGTTCATAATGAGGGAAGAGCTCAAGTTTCAAGCGGTACTCGCGAGGAGATGGAGCGAGATGTGCAGCGGCTTCATGAGTATGGCCTTTGGGCAACGCTACAAAGAGATAATGAGTATTAATTAAATGTCATCACTTAAACGGGAAGAAAATGGCGAGATCTCAATTGAGATTTCAACTCAAGAATCTCATGTATTAATAAGTTTGACCGAGCAACTTCTAGAGCTTCTCTCTCAAGGCGACTCTCTTGCTGAAGCGCAAGATCCACTTATGCATATCGTCGGAATTTCTGAATCTGATGCACTTCCTGAAGATCCTGTTTTGCGCAGGCTATTTCCTGATGCGTATGAAGATTCAGCCTCCTCTAGTGAATTTCGCCGTTATACCGAATATGGGCTTCGCGAAAAGAAGAAAGCACATGCTCGAATAATTTATGAAGCTCTAACTAGCCAAGGAGAGCCCGAGGAGATTACTGGCGGCAATACCCCTATTGATAAAGGCTCTTTTAAGCTGATTATCAATAGCGCAGAGTTACTTGATTGGCTCTCAGGACTTAATGACTTAAGGCTTGCACTTGCGGTGCGACTTGGAATTGGCGGCAACCAGCAAGAGAGCGCAGATATTGATACCAAGGCTATTCATAATAAGTATGAGCTCATGTTGGAGAGCGATCCAATGAAAGCTGTCTACGCAGTTTATTCCTGGATTGGCTGGCTACAACAAGGCTTATTGGAAGAAATCTCACCAGAATAAAAAAAATCAGGGCCCGGTTTCCCGAGCCCTGATTCCTACTTCTTTACTTCTTAGTGATCGTCCTTCATTCCTTCAGCAATTGACTTCATGCGTGCGATCTTAAGAATTGTTAGACCGAATACGCACTTAGCTGCTACGTCAGCGATGGTGTAACCAACTTGACGTCCAACGAATGCTCCAGAGCTTGCTGCTCCATCTGCATCGATGATTGGTAGGAGGTAGGCGATTGGATATACGCCCCATGTTGCAATCAGTAGAAGGCGTAGGCGACCAACAGTGGCTGCAACTCCCTCAGGCTGACGATCTAGGGACTTACCAAGCTCTACGAATAGAACATAAAGGATGTAGAGGAAAGGAATTGTGGAGAGAACGCCCCACATAATCTTCTCGCCCTGGTCTGCAGAAACTTCACCTGGATAACCAAGTGCGATCATTGCTGCTGATGCAGGAACGAGGCGTGTGATTAGTGAGCGAGCTGCTTCTTTAGCAAGAGCTAATACTGCGATTACCTCAACAAGAAGTAGTGGCACGGTAAGGATCCAGTCAACATAGCGGTATCCCTCGTTGAATGCCATTGAACTTACGTTGTAATCGGTTACAACTTCAAAGGTGCCTTCTTTTGTTGCATCCTTGAAAGAATCGAAGATTCTCAAGTAGTGATAAGCAGCAATGAAGGTAACCATTGAGGAAAGAACGAGCGCGTTGCGATACTTAGGAAGAACGCGGTTCTGTGAAACGAGTGTGTAGACGGTTGTTGCGAGCATGGATACAAGTCCAAAAGAAAGGATGTTGTAGACCGTGCTCCACTGAGATGCGTCTAGTTGCATTCGATAAGCCTCCGTGGGCAATTAGGTTTGCTCGACTCAATTAGGGCCAAGCGATCGCGCCTTCCGTAGACCCATATGAAGCCTCGGCAGATGCGATTAGGTGAAGAGTGCTTGATACTCACGGGTAATTCAAGCCACTTCTTCGGTAATTCTTAAGAAATATTCCTTTTTTTTCTGGGCAAAACGGACATTTTCCAGCTGAAGATGGAACCCTTTCCTCTGATAAATGAGACCAAACCTCATAGAAAAGCACCTTTAGACTTACCGCTATGGCCAATCTGGATACTTCAGCCCCCATTGGCATCTTTGATTCTGGCCTTGGCGGCCTAACAGTAGCGAGAGCAATAATTGATCAGCTGCCAAATGAGGCCCTGATCTACTTTGGCGATACCGCTCGCGGCCCCTACGGACCAAGGCCCCTTGCTGAAGTTCGCTCCTTCGCCCTAGAAATTATGGACTCTTTAGTAAGCGCCGGGGTTAAGGCAATCGTTATCGCTTGTAATACTGCAAGTGCTGCGACGTTAAGAGATGCCAGGGAGCGCTACTCAATTCCAGTTATTGAAGTGATTCAACCTGCAGTTCGAAGAGCTGTTGCTGCCAGCAAGAATGGCAAGGTTGGAGTTATTGGAACCCAAACCACAATAGATTCCAAGGCCTATAACGATGCCTTTGCTGCAGCCCCACACCTTGAGCTAACAGCACTTGCCTGTCCAAAATTTGTCTCATTTGTTGAAAGCGGAATGACCTCAGGAGATGAGGTAACCAAGGTTGCCCAGGAATATCTAGCGCCGCTAAAGGCAGCTAGGGTTGATACCTTGGTTTTAGGTTGCACCCATTACCCGCTACTTACCGGAGTCATTTCTTATGTAATGGGAAGTGAGGTCAATTTAGTATCAAGTGCGGAGGAGACCGCAAAAGAGCTCTATAAAGTCTTAGTTGAAAATTCTCTTCTAAGAGTTGAGAAGAGCGCGCCAAGTCATCAATTCATTTCAAGTGGCGACACCGATACCTTTGCCCATCTAGCACGGCGCTTTCTTGGCCCTGAAGTTAACTTTGTTAAGGGTCAGATTTAATTTCAATGAATGGAGAGTATTTAAGTGTCTGAGGTAAAACGCAGCGATAAGCGCAGCTCTGAGCAACTTCGACCAATTACCTTTGAGCGTAATTGGCTCAATAATGCTGAAGGCTCTGTACTAGTTTCATTTGGTAATACTCGAGTTCTCTGCGTCGCCTCATTTACCCCAGGAGTTCCTCGTTGGTTAGTAGGAAGTGGCAAAGGATGGGTGACTAGTGAATATGCGATGTTGCCAAGGGCCACACATAGCCGCTCAGATCGAGAGAGCGTTAAAGGCAAATTAGGCGGACGAACTCAAGAGATCTCAAGATTAATTGGTAGATCGCTTCGAGCAATTGTGGATTTCAAAGCTTTAGGTGAGAACACAATTGTCCTAGATTGCGATGTTCTCCAAGCAGATGGCGGAACTAGAACTGCAGCAATAACAGGGGCATATGTTGCGCTAAGTGATGCAATTTCTTGGGCGATGAAAGCCGGACATATCACTGGCAAATCGCCACTCATCGGCTCAGTTGCGGCAGTTAGCGTGGGAATCATTGATGGTGAGCCAATCATTGATCTCTGCTATGAAGAAGATGTAAGAGCCCAGACTGATATGAATATTGTCTGCACTGGTGAGGGAAAATATATTGAAGTTCAAGGAACAGCAGAGGGAGAGCCTTTTGATAGAGCTCTGCTTGATAAGTTATTAGATCTTGGAACAAATGGCTGTAAGCAGATTGCAGCGCTTCAGGCTCAAGCCCTCGCTAAATAGTATTTAAAGTCGAAAGATGAAAAAGACTCTAGTACTAGCAACTAGAAATAGAGGCAAAGTTTTAGAGGTGGAGCGGATGCTAAAAATTCACGCTCCAGAAATTTCACTTATCTCTATGGCAGAGCTAGATATTGGAGATATTGAAGAGACGGGAAATAGTTTTGAAGAGAACGCTCTGCTAAAAGCAAGTACGGTCACCAAGCTCTCAGGTCTTCCTGCCTTAGCTGATGACAGCGGACTAGCAATAAATAGCCTCAATGGTGAGCCTGGAATCTACTCGGCTCGCTATAGCGGAGTTCATGGCGATGATGCAGCAAACAATGCCAAGGTTCTAAAGCTGATGGATGGGATTACTGAGCGATCAGCCTCATTTATTGCAGTATTGGCACTTACCCGCCCCGATGGGCAGAGCATTATTTCAAGGGGTGAGCTCTTGGGTCAGATAACTTATAGCCCTAGCGGGAATCAAGGTTTTGGCTATGACCCAATATTTCAACCAACGGGTTTTAACATTACAACTGCGCAGATGAGCCCGGAAATCAAGGATTCAATTAGCCATAGAGGTAAAGCTCTAGCGCAAATCGCCCCAAAAATTTCACCTTTTCTCTCCCTTTCATAGCCACTGAAAGTGCGCACTCGCAGGTAGGATTGGAATAGCAAAGCGCGCTCCTAGTTAGATTACTAAGAGCAAGTGCGCAAAGTTTTAGAGCGAAGGAGTAATAGTGGCGGCAAAGAAGAAAGCTTCTGCAAAGCGGCGCGTTAAGAAAGCCCCTGCAAAGCGCCCAGCTAAGAAAGCTGCGAAGAGAGTTGTTAAGAAGGCAAGCAAGCGTGTGCCTAAGAAAGCCGCAGCTAAGCGCCCTGCAAAGAAAAGCGCGAAGAAGGCAAGCTCAAGAAGCGATCTTTCAAAGATAGTAATCCCTCCTGTCCCATCAAGAGGAACAACTTCAGTTACATCAACACCAGCTCCAGCAAAGAGTGCGAGCGCACCGGCAGCGCAAGCGCCGGCAAAGAAATCAAATAGCGTTCTATTTATAGTTATTGCAGGAGTTGTTCTTCTAGCAATTTTTGCACTCACCAACTCATCAAGTGATGATGAGGCTAAGCCAACTCCAACTGAGTCAGTTTCTGAGGAGCCAAGCGCTGAACCATCAGAGAGTGAAAGTGAAGAGCCCGCAATTACAGCCTATGAAGCTCCTACTGGCTTTGTTGCGATTAGAAATGCATCTGGTGGAGTGACCCTTCGCTGGAAGGCTCCTGCTGCAAGTGATGGATTAACTGGCTATGCCGTATCAGTCTCTTATAACGCCGTTGACTTTGTTGAAGTTTCAACAGTTGGCGCCGATCAACTTTCATTTGATATCGCACTAGCAAGTGATGAAGGTGGAACTCAATTCCTGCTGCAATCCGTCTATTCAGATGGCACAAAAGTTGATGCTGCTAAGTTCTCACTAAAGGGCAAGTATCAGAATTAATTAAATTACTAAAAGAGACCACTTCTTAAAAAAAGAGATGCGGTCTTTTTTATTTCTGTAAAACTTCGCGGATCGCAGAGACATAAGCATTAACTCCCGGTGGATTCAAATGAACTCCATCAGAGGCAAAGAACTCTGGATGATTTGCTGATATGGCATCCCAATCAACCAAGATGGTATTGGGATATCGCGAGGTGACACTCTTTATCAGCGCGTTGTTCTCACCCTTCCAAGATCTTGGAACAGCGGTATTTACTACAATAATTTTTGGTTGATTCTTAACTACTTCCATTAGCGCCACAACATCGCGCTCTATTAAGCGATTGTTATTTCCTAGGTTTAATACTACTGGCGATGCGCCAACGAAGCGTTGATCAGTTCTTGCAACTTCAATTAGCTCGCCAATTTGTCGGCCAACTCTGGCATTTATTAATTCAATTCGTTCAAATTGAGCTAGAACATTTCTGATTCCAAGGATTACCGAATCTCCTGTGACCCAGAGCCCTGGGCTATCAGGGTTGGTGATTACTTGATCAACAGGTTCTGAGACTTCGGCTGCTAATTTCTCTTGCGCTGCAATTTCATCAGCTTTTCTTATTCCATCATTTGCAACCAGGGTTGTTGCACCAAGTAAAGCAACTATGGTTAATATCGTTGAAAGTTTCTGCCTGATTCGCACTGACTTGGTGCGATATTTCATGCCGCGGAACCAGAGTTCGAAATATCCACGTCTTACTGGTATTTCGATGTAGCGAAGCGAAATATCGGCAAGGGCAAATACAATCAATACTCTTAAGGCATATAAAGCCCAATCATCTCCAACTAAATCAAGTGATGGCCTGGTTAATTGAAAGACAATCCAGTGCCAGAGATAGATTCCGTATGATCTCTCACCGATCCAAATAAGCGCTTTAGTGCTCAGTATTGGTGCAAATCTAGAGGCAGGATGAACAACTGAGATTAGCGTGGCACATCCAAACAGAGCAGATAGTGGGAATGCGATTCGATAGAGCGTTGGATCACTTTCGTTGATGAAGAGAAATGTTCCAAGCAATCCCAGTAAACCAACTACCCCAATTAGATCAATGAAGTCTTGAGCTCTCTTGCTTATCTCTCTGGTGAGATTTGCTGGTTTCCAACTGACGGCTAGAGCAGATCCAAGAAACAGTCCAATGGAGTGGGTATCGGTTCCAAAGTAAACATGGCTAATAGCTGATGCTTGAGTATCAATCTGCACTGAGTAGGCAAAGAGAGCTACCCCTGATGCAATGGCTATGGCAAGTGCGACAATTGAAACTCTTTTTTTGCCAAAATACTTCAAGATAAAGAGAAGGACTAGTGGCCAAATGAGATAAAACTGTGCTTCAACTGCCAGCGACCAGGTGTGCTGCAATAAAGGAGGGCGGCCAATGCTTTCGAAATAATCCTGTTGCCTTGCAACCAGAGCCCAGTTAATAGATCCTGATAAAACATATCCAATATCAGAGACGAATCTTCTAACAGTTTCTGGAGCATAAACGCCAATAAAGAGAAGGGTGAAGATGATCATGGCAACGAGAGCCGGAAGCAATCTTCTTACGCGACTTAAATAAAAGGCTCTTAGATCAAGAGTGCCTGATCTATCGATCGATTCAAGAATAAGTACAGTAATTACATAACCTGAGATTACAAAGAAAAGATCAACTCCTAGAAAACCCCCTGGAATCCAATCAATACCTAGGTGATAGAGCAGAACTGCTAGAACTGCAACGGCGCGAAGGCCATCAACTGATTGGATATAGCGAGCGCTAGACGACATCACCGACGTTTCTTAGTTGCGCTCTTTTTACCTGGAGTTTTCTTTGCTGCGCTTTTGGCTTCACCATTTTTTGCAGCGCTAATCTTTGCAGCCACTTTGGTGTCTGCACTTGGTGTGCCATCTGCAGAAATTGCGGAGACTACCTGCTTTTGTAGCTCTGCTAGTCGATTAAATGCGCTCTCAAGTCTCTGTCTGGATTGAGAAATCGCATTTTCTGCTGAATCAAGTGACTGACTCTGAATTCGATATAAGCGCTCTGCCTCTGAAATAACTCCAGCAAGCCAGTTTCTATACTCTGAAACTTCAGTGGTTGCTTCAAGGATTAGGCGCTCTGCCTCTTTCTTAGCAGTAGCTGTGATTGCCCCACCCTCGCGCTTCTTGCTAGCCAGAAGGTCTTCAGCTTCAGAATTAGCTTGAGAGAGAATATCTGAGGCATCACTTTCTGCTGCTTCAATGTATTTACGACCGCGAGATTCTGCTTGAGAAAGAAGTGATTTAGCTTTTGCTTCAGCTTGTTCTAGAGTTGAAGTTGCTAGCTTCTTGCTCTCGTTTAATACTCTCTCGGCACTTGAGTTTGCTTTAGCTTCGCGCTGCTGAGCGGTGCGAATGATAGACATCGCAGTCTCTGTTGCCAGAATTTCAAACTCTTCCTTGCTTAGCCCTGTTATGTCGCGGCGAGAACGAAGATCGTTTAGCTGGGATTCAAGTTCGCGGATGCGATCTAGAGAGGCTGACCCTGCGGCAAGATTTGTTTTACTGGCATCACTCTCATCGCCCTTAAATCCAACCCATGATAAAAAATTCTTATCTGCCACTTTGTTCAGCTCCTCATTAGTTCAGCACTTCTTTTCGGTACTTTCAGGGGGCGTGAATCTTCCCACGACTGGCGCTAGCTTGAAAATGGGGTGATGCACTTGATTGTGGGTAGAGGCCGCGGAGGCGATGTTCTACTGGTGCGGGAGGTGGGACTTGAACCCACACGCCGAAGCACAGGTTCCTAAGACCTGCGTGTCTGCCATTTCACCACTCCCGCAAGAGTTGAAGGCGTAAGGATACCCAGTAATTGCCAGAGTCAAAAACCGCTGGAAAGTACTTAAATACGTAGCCTTTAGGTCGTGCTCGCTCCTCGCCTAGATACAGCATCAATAGTTGCTGAGATAAGAAGAACTGCGCCAGTAACCATGAACTTAATTCCAGCTGGATAGCCAAGTAGCGCCATGCCATTATCAATGACTGCTACAACAAGGCCGCCGAGGATTGCATCACTAACTTTTCCTTTTCCACCAAAAAGACTTGTTCCGCCAATAACTGCAGCACCTACTGCATAAAGAAGCGTTGAACTTCCACCAGTTGTTGGTGAGATGGAGTTTGCTCTTGAAACAAAGATCATTCCTGCAACTGCTGCAAAACCGGTACAGATCATAAATGCTGTAATTCTTACCATCTTGACATCAATACCAGCTCTGCGAGCAGCTTCAGCATTTCCACCAACTGCATAGATATGAAGGCCAAATGAGGTGCGAGAAAGAACGAAGGTGGCACCAACTAAAAGAACCAGAATTACCGGCACTACATAAGGAATTCCTCGAAGACTTACTAAATCTGGATTATTGCTGCGCTCTACAGTTAAGGCCCAGGTGGCCAGAGTTCCAATAGCAATTAAAACAAAAGTCTTTATTACCCAGAGTTTAAATAAATTATCAACTAGGCCGGCTTTTTTGCGCTTTCTAAATTTCAGTGAGCCAGAGATGAGATAAGCGCCAGCGGTGAGAAGGAAGAAAATCCAGCTATAGGAAACTGAGAGGTTTTTATTCTCAACTGCAAGAATTACTGGATCTTCAATACGAATTGTTCCGCCCTCGCCAACCAAGAGAAGTAATAGCCCCTGAAAAGCTAGGAATGTTGCAAGAGTTACCACGAATGAAGGAATTTTTAATTGGGCAACTAAATATCCAATAATTGCTCCTAGGAGAACTCCAGCAAGAACACTGATTGGAAATGCCAGATACCAGGGATAATCCATCTCAGTAATCATGATTACCAGAAGGGCGCCACAGACTCCTGCGGCATAACCAGCAGAGAGGTCAATTTCTCCAAGTAAGAGCACCTACTTTCACTAACCCCTGGCGCGGTAGTCGGATATCTCAAATTCTGAGCGGGAGCAGATAACACTTTGATAACAAGGACCCTTTTTGAGTTCAAAATCAAGGCCTTTTCTCGTTGACGCAAGAAAGAAGGTGGGGTCGGTAGCCTTATCTAGGTGTCGGCCTCTAATTCACCAAATTCGCTTGAGCTTCCCCCTCATCAGCTCCTTGCCGGTGCAATTTTAGAATCTGTCAAGGCCGCTATTCTAAAAGGTGAGCTGCCAGCAGAGTTGAGTTCAAATGCAGCTCTTGATGAAATCACTATAGAGCGACCCAAGAATCGCGATCACGGTGATTATGCAACTTCAATTGCGCTCGCGCTAGCAAAGAGCGCTGGAAAACCACCAAGGCAGATTGCAGAGATTATTACTAACTCACTAAAGTTAAATGAGATTATTGAAAGAATTGAAATTGCAGGACCAGGATTTATAAATATAACTTTAGTAAAAGCTTCGCAAGGCGCTGTAGTTAATGCCATCTATGCTCAAGGCGATAAGTTTGGAGAGGTTAAGATTCTCTCTGGAGAAAAAATAAATCTAGAATTTATAAGTGCTAATCCCACCGGTCCCCTGCATCTAGGTCATACCAGGTGGGCAGCAGTTGGTGACGCCCTTGCAAGAGTTTTAATCGCAGGTGGAGCGAGAGTAGCTCGTGAGTTTTATATAAATGATCGTGGTAATCAGATGGATCTATTTGGAGCATCACTTTTCGCATCTGCCCTCGGTCAAGATAAACCTGAAGATGGTTATCAAGGTGAATACATCGATGAGTTGGCTCAAGAAATTCTCATAAAGAACCCAGAATACAAAAAACTCAGCGGGCTGAGCGCAATTGAGACTTTCCGCGAAGCTGGATATGAATTGCAATTAGCGCAGCAGAAGAGAGTTTTAGATAACTTTGGAACCCATTTTGATATCTGGTTTTCAGAGCGTTCACTTCATAGCGGTGATGGCATTGATAAAGCATTAGCAACGCTTAAATCGCAAGGTCATACCTATGAAAATGAAGGGGCCATCTGGCTTAGAACAACTGATTTTGGTGATGATAAAGATCGAGTCCTGGTTAAATCTGGCGGAGAGTTAACTTACTTCTCATCTGATACTGCTTATTATCTAGATAAGAGAAGGCGCGGCTTTGATATCTGCATCTATATGCTGGGAGCAGATCATCATGGCTATGTCGGCCGGCTTAAAGCAACGGCTGCTTGCGCTGGAGATGATCCGGAATACAACATCCACGTATTGATCGGCCAATTGGTCAAGATCATTGAAGGTGGCCAAGAGATTAAGCTCTCAAAGAGGGCCGGAACAATTATCACTCTAGAGGAGCTGGTGGAGAAAGTTGGCGTTGATGCAGCTCGCTACACCTTGATTCGCTATCCAGTTGATACTCCTATGGTTTTAGATATTGATCTGCTTAAAAAACGCACTAACGATAATCCTGTCTTTTATGTGCAATATGCCCATGCCAGAATTTGCGCAGTACTAAGAAATGCTAAAGAACTATCAATACCTTATGGAGTTAATTCCTACCAAGCAGATCTTCTAACCCACGATCGCGAGCGCGAGCTATTAGGTTCTCTTGCAGAATTTCCGAGAGTTGTTGCAAGCGCTGCAGAGCTTCGTCAACCTCATCGCATCGCTAGATATATTGAGGAGCTAGCAACTCTGTATCACGGCTTCTATAACGATTGTCGCGTCCTTCCGCTTGGTGATGAATCACCAGGTGCAATACATTCATCGAGGGCATCGCTCTGTGATGCAACGCGTCAGGTAATAAGTAATGCTTTAAATCTATTGGGCGTAAGCGCTCCGGAGAAGATGTAGCTATGAGCCAAGATCTAAATCCTGTCATTTGGCCACTTAGTGCAAGAAGAGTGAATGGCGAAATCACAATTGGCGATATCTCAGTTTGTGATTTAGCAGATGAGTTTGAAACGCCAGCTTTCATTCTTGATGAATCAGACTTTAAAGCTCGAGCAAGCCTCTGGGCTAAAGCTCTACAGGAGGCATTTGGCGCAAATGCTGGAATTGCTTATTACGCAGCAAAGTCATTCATCTCAACTCAAGTTGCCCGCTGGATTGAACAGGCCGGCCTTGGACTTGATGTCTGCACTGATGGTGAATTAGCGGTAGCAATTGCAGCCAATTTCCCAGCTAAAAAAATTGAGTTACATGGAAATAACAAGTCAGAGTCAGAAATTGCTGCAGCCATTGATTACGGAGTTGGTGTAATTGTTATTGATTCACTGCAGGAAATAGATCGCGTGGCCAGAATCGCACATGAGAAGTCAGTCACGCAAAGGGTATTACTCCGTCTAAATCCTGGAGTGGATGCTGACACCCATGAAGCTATTTCAACAGGACATGAAGATGTGAAATTTGGATTTTCAATTGCATCAGGGGCGGCGTGGGATGCGATCTTGTCTGTGAAGAAACATGATTCACTTGAGCTAAGGGGACTACATGCTCATATTGGTTCGCAGATATTTACGCCAGATTCTTTTGAGTTAAGCGCTTCAAGACTTATCGCAGTCCTTGCTAAATACCGGGATGAGTTTGGAGTAGAACTTGCAGAATTAGATCTTGGCGGAGGCTATGCAATTGCGTACGTAGAAGGTGATAAACCAAGTTCTGCTAATGAAATCTTGAGTGTGATTGCAGGTAGAGTTAAGGCAGAGTGTGAGAAAGCCCTGCTAAAGATTCCAAGAATTTCTATTGAACCTGGTCGAGTAATTGTTGGCCCCGCTATGGTGACAATTTATAAAGTTGGAACAACTAAAGAGGTAACTTTGGCAGATGGCTCAACTCGCTGGTATGTATCAGTTGATGGTGGAATGAGCGATAACATTCGACCAGCCTTATATGAAGCGCAGTATTCAATTACACTTGCAAATCGCAGTAGTGGCGCCCCACTTAGAAAATCTCGAGTAGTTGGAAAGCATTGCGAAACAGGGGACATCATCATTAGAGATGTGCAGCTGCCTGGCGATATCTCTCCGGGTGATCTACTAGCTGTTCCCGCAACCGGCGCTTATGGGCGCAGCATGGCCAGCAATTACAACCATATGACAAGGCCGCCAGTGATTTGCGTCCTTAATGGCAAGGCGCGCAGCATTATTCGCCGCGAAACTCATCGCGACCTTCTAGCCTTGGAGATTGAAGAAGAACCAAAACAGATCGGTAAAGGTGGGGCAAAGTGATTAGCGCGCAGCAGAGTATTAACGTCGCCATGCTTGGCTGCGGCGTTGTGGGCTCAGAGGTAGCTCGCTTGCTATTGGCAGATGATGGCGATTTTGCTGCTCGATCTGGTGCTAAATTGAATTTAACTCGGATTGCAGTTAGAGATAGCAAAGCAGGGCGCGAACGGATTCCAAAAGAACTTCTTACTCAAGATGTTGAATCTGTAGTTAGCGATCCATTGGTAGATATTGTTATTGAAGTGATGGGCGGAATAGAGCCGGCTCGAACTCTAATATTGAAAGCAATCAGCAATGGAAAATCTATTATCACTGCCAATAAAGCACTGCTTGCCCAACATGGCGCAGAGTTATTTAGTGCAGCCGATAAAGCTGGGGTAGATCTCTACTATGAAGCATCGGTTGGCGGCGCAATCCCAATACTTCGCCCAATGCGCGAATCAATTGTTGGAGATCATGTAAAACGAGTTATGGGAATTGTAAATGGCACTACTAATTACATTCTTACCAAGATGGATGAAGAGGGATCATCTTTTGCAGAGGTATTAAAAGAAGCGCAGTATTTGGGATTTGCTGAGGCCGATCCCACAGCAGATATTGCAGGCCATGATGCTGCAGCAAAAGCTGCAATTCTCGCAGGCCTCGCTTTCCATTCAAGAATTACATCAAGTGATGTTTACTGTGAGGGTATTAGCCAGATCAGCGCTAGAGATGTAGCGGTAGCAAGAGATATGGGTTGTGTGATTAAGTTATTAGCAATTGCAGAGCTCACCAAAGAAAATGAGATATCAGTGCGAGTTCACCCCACACTAATTTCTCGCAAGCATCCACTTGCTGCGGTTCGTCTAGCTTTCAATGCAGTCTTTATAGAAGCTCAGTCAGCTGGGGAGTTAATGTTCTATGGCAGAGGAGCGGGAGGCGAGCCAACAGCGAGCGCAATTTTGGGAGATCTAATTGCAATTGCCCGCAACAAAATTAGGGGTGGCCAGGGCCATGGCGAGAGTGATTATGCAGATTTGGCGATAGCGCCAATTGATAAAGTGAAATCACAGTATCTAATAAGACTAGATGTGGCTGATAAGCCAGGAGTTTTAGCAAATGTGGCCCAGCTATTTGCTGCCAATAGCGTCTCTATCGAAACAGTGAGACAGACTGGTCGAGGCGATAGCGCAGAGCTAATTGTTGCAACCCATTACGCCCCAGAGTCGGCGCTTAAGAAAACTGTTAAGTCGCTTGCAGATAGCGATGTAGTCAAAAGCGTTGAGAGCGTGCTTCGTATTGAAGGAAGTAAATAGTGAGCTTATTTAAAAAATCTGGCGCCCACCAATGGCGCGGCGTAATAACAGAGTATAAAAAGCGTCTACCCGTTAGCAGTAAAACTCCGATTGTTACGTTAAATGAAGGCGGTACTCCTCTTATCCACGCCTGCGTGCTTTCAGAGATGTTAGGAAATGATGTCTGGCTTAAATTTGAAGGAGCAAATCCCACAGGATCTTTCAAAGATCGCGGAATGACGATGGCTATTTCAAAAGCTGCAGAAGATGGCGCAAAAGCAGTTATCTGCGCCTCCACTGGTAATACCAGTGCAAGTGCTGCTGCTTATGCCACTAAAGCTGGAATGGTTCCAGTTGTTTTAGTTCCGCAGGGAAAGATCGCGATGGGAAAGCTAGCCCAAGCAATCGCCCATGGCGCAAAGTTATTACAAGTGAAAGGTAACTTTGATGATTGCCTAACTCTTGCAAAGCAATTATCTGAGCAATATCCAGTATCACTTGTTAATTCAGTAAATCCTTATCGAATTGAAGGACAAAAGACCGCATCATTTGAAGTTATAGATGCACTTGGTTTTGCCCCAGATATCCATGTGCTGCCAGTTGGAAATGCCGGAAACATAACGGCTTATTGGAAAGGATATACAGAGTATTACGCTGATCGAATTTCAAAATCACTTCCAGCTATGTGGGGTTTTCAAGCAAAGGGAGCAGCTCCTATTGTTCGTGGCAAGATTGTTAAAAACCCAGAGACGTTAGCCACCGCCATTCGTATTGGAAATCCGGCTTCCTGGAAGCAGGCAGAGCAAGCTAGAGATCAATCAAAAGGTTTGATCGACATGGTTAGTGATGCTGAGATATTAAGCGCCTATCGCTTGGTTGCAGCTAAAGAGGGAGTCTTTGTTGAACCATCAAGTGCAGCAGGACTTGCCGGATTGATTAAGTATAAGGCTGCAAAGAAGCTTCCAAAGGGCAAGAAGATTGTAATTACCGTAACTGGAAATGGTTTAAAAGATATTCAATGGATATTAAATGGAGCCGATAAGCCAATTACTGTCCCAGTAGATGTTAAAAAAGCTGCCAAATTGATTGGACTTAGCTAATCATGTCTAGAGGATTTAAAGATCGCCTCACCTATAAAGCAACTCCGATGCAGGCAAGCGTTCCAGCAAGTTCTGCCAATTTAGGCCCCGGTTTTGATTGCTTAGCTCTAGCTCTTGAACTTCGTGATACCTACGTTGCTCAAATTTTAGATGATGAAATATTTGATGTTGATGTTACTGGTCAGGGTGCAGAAGATGTGAAAAAAGATGGTAAGCATCTCGTAATTAAAGCAATGATGGCTGGTTTTGAGTTTATGGGAGGCAAACCAAGAGGTATAGCGCTTAGATGCCTGAACGAAATTCCTCATGGCAGAGGACTTGGATCATCAGCTGCTGCAATTGTTGGCGGCCTAAGTCTTTCTAGATCTCTAGTTCTTTCTGGAAGTAATTTGATGAGCGATGATGACCTAATTGCACTTGCTACAGATATTGAAGGACATCCAGATAATGTTGCTGCTGCAACCTTTGGCGGTGCAACAATTTGCTGGATGGAAGATAGAGCAAAAGTTGTAACTGGTTGTGCTTCAGGCTTTAGCGTTGACCCAAACATTCGAGCTCTTTTATTTGTGCCAGATACTCAACTTGCAACGGGCAAGGCGCGCAAAATGCTTCCCGAGCAGATATCTCATAAAGATGCCAGCATTAATTCTGGAAGATCAGCCCTTTTAGTCCATGCTTTATCTTCCAGACCAGAGCTACTTTTTGCTGCAACGCAAGATCTTCTTCACCAGAGTTATCGAAGAGAGGCTATGCCAAAATCAATGGATCTAGTCAATAAATTTAGAAAAGCTGGAGTAGCGGCAATGATCTCTGGGGCAGGGCCCTCAGTTCTGGTTTTGCACACTGCAACTAAGGCCGAGCATGACGATTTGATTCGAAGCGGGGGCGATAACTTCAAGGCAATGGATCTTGAGATTTCTCCAACCGGCGTAAGGATTTCAGCGGTATAAATAGCCTTAGACGGCGGGCAAAGCCTTGGATTTGTCGGTTGAGTCGAGGCAGTGGTAGATTTCAACCTCGTAGGGCATGCATATTGAGCCCACAATCTGATACTTCCCGTAAGACCAGATAAGAAAAATCATAAATTCAAACCAAAAGATCTCACTTAAGGTCTAGAAAAGAACCATAAATGGCAGAGACAAGCACACGTGCTCGGAGAGAATCTGGCGATCTATCTGCATTGCTACTTCCTGAGTTAAGAAAAATTGCAACTAATCTAGGCATCGAAGGCGCAGCAGAGTTAAAAAAGCCTGACCTAGTAACAGCAATCACCGACCTGCAGGCCGCTAACCGCGAAGCTGCTAAAGCTGAGCGCGAAGCAAAGCGAGCTGCACGGAATCAAAAGAGACGTGACAATAATTCAAATGAGACAGCGTCATCCGAGAGTGATGATGTTCAAGATGAGGATGAAATGCCTTCAGATAATTCAAGTAATAACTCCAATAATTCAAATAACAATAATTCACGTGATAACTCTCGAGGCGATAGAGAGTGGCGCAGAGATCGCCACCGCGATAGAGGCCGTGATCGCTTTAGAGATAGAGATCGCTCAAACCGGACAGAGCGCGAGATAGTTTTAAGTGAAGATGATGTACTTCTTCCAGTCGGGGGCTTGCTAGATATTCTCGATAACTATGCATTTCTTCGAACCGCTGGATATCTTCCAGGCCCAAATGATGTTTATGTATCGCTACAGCAAGTGCGCCGATATGGCCTTAGAAAAGGCGATGTAGTCACCGGACAGGTGCGCCAAGCGCGCGAGGGAGAAAAGAGAGAGAAATTCAATGCTCTAGTTCGGCTCGACACTATCAATGGTATGGAGCCAGATACTTCAAAGGAGCGAATAGATTTCACAAAACTTGTTCCGCTTTATCCGCAGGATCGTCTCCGTCTTGAGACTCAGCCGAATATTTTAACTACTCGCGTCATTGATTTGATTGCCCCAATAGGTAAAGGTCAACGCGGATTAATTGTCTCCCCACCAAAGGCTGGAAAAACTATGGTGCTGCAGGCAATTGCTAATGCCATTACAACTAATAATCCAGAGTGTCACTTAATGGTTGTCCTAGTTGATGAGCGCCCAGAGGAAGTTACTGATATGCAAAGATCAGTAAAGGGCGAAGTAATTGCATCAACTTTTGATCGTCCTGCAGATGATCACACCACTGTTGCTGAACTTGCTATTGAACGTGCCAAGCGCTTAGTAGAGCTAGGTCATGACGTTGTTGTATTGCTTGATTCAATTACTCGTCTTGGTCGTGCTTACAACATCGCAGCTCCAGCATCAGGAAGAATTCTCTCCGGCGGTGTTGATTCAGCTGCGCTTTATCCACCAAAGAAATTCTTTGGAGCAGCAAGAAATATTGAAGATGGTGGATCACTAACTATCTTGGCAACAGCTCTAGTTGAAACTGGCTCAAAGATGGATGAAGTTATCTTTGAAGAGTTTAAAGGAACTGGAAACATGGAGCTCAAGCTGGATCGCAGATTTGCTGACAAGCGCATCTTCCCAGCAGTTGATATTGATGCATCCGGAACTCGTAAGGAAGAAATTCTTATGGGGCCTGAGGAGCTAAATATTGTTTGGAAGCTACGTCGAGTTCTACACGCCCTTGATTCCCAACAAGCACTTGAACTTCTCCTTGAGAAGATGAAGGGCACTAAGTCGAATGCTGAATTTTTGATGCAGGTTCAAAAGACCACCGTTGGTCCTGATCAATCCCCGAAGGGGGAGTAGGGCCAATTGGCTCAAATGTGGGGGCGTTAGGTAGCCTTCGCACCTAAGTGGCTGGTTCACCGAAATTCCTCGGACCCAGCTAGATGAAAAAATAAGGAGCAACGAAGATGCGTAAAGATATTCATCCTGAATATGGATATGTGATATTCCGCGATACCTCTGCAGATTTTGCAATTTTGACTCGCTCTACAATGAAAAGTGACCAGAAGATGGTTTGGAGCGATGGCAAGGAGTATCCGCTAGTTACTGTGGAAATTTCCTCAGCTAGCCATCCTTTCTACACAGGCAAGCAGCGCATCCTTGATACCGGTGGACGTGTAGCTAAGTTCGAAGAGAGAGCTAAGAAACAAAAGACCAAGAAGTAGCTTTTAAAGTAAAGGCCGTTGCCCCTTTGAGTAATTGGGGTGCGGTCTTTTCTTATTTATCGAAGTAAATTGATTTTGATTAGAAAAGGAGAGGCAAATGGCTGAGAAGAATGCCAATCGTTTCTCCACCATGCCTGAAATTCTTAAAGAGTATGAGCAACTTGAAAAAGATATGGCAGATCCATCGATTCATGCTGATCAAGGAAAAGCTCGCCAACTAGGAAAAAGATATGCCCAACTAGGACCTGTCATTGCTGGCTATCGCGCCTTTAAAAAGTCTGAAGAGGATTTAACTGCTGCTCGCGAACTAGCAGAGGTGGAACCAGAGTTTGCTGCCGAGATACCTGCGCTAGAAAAGGCTTATGAAGAATATGCAAGCGCGATGGAAGAGTTGCTGTTACCAAGAGATCCCAATGACGATCGCGATGTTATTTTAGAAATTAAAGCTGGAGCTGGCGGCGATGAATCAGCTCTCTTTGCTGGAGACCTTTTGAGAATGTATCTACGTTATGCCGAGAAGCAAGGTTGGAAGACGGAAATTATTGATGTCACTGAAAGTGATTTGGGTGGCTATAAAGATATTTCTGTTGCTGTAAAGGCTCGCGGCGGAGCAGCTGCGGGGTCAGCCCCATTTTCAAAGCTTAAATTTGAAGGTGGAGTTCATAGAGTTCAAAGAGTTCCAGAGACTGAATCCCAAGGGCGTATTCACACCTCGGCTGCAGGAGTTCTAGTTCTTCCAGAGGCAGAGGAAATTGATGTTCAGATCAATATGAATGAGCTACGCATCGATGTTTATCGCTCATCGGGTCCTGGCGGGCAGAGCGTTAACACCACTGATTCAGCAGTACGTATCACTCACATTCCAACTGGCATCGTAGTTTCTTGCCAGAATGAGAAGAGCCAATTGCAGAATAAAGAATCAGCGCTTCGCATTCTTAGAGCCAGAATGTTAGCCGCTGCTCAAGAGGCCGCAGATGCGGCAGCAGCTGCAACCAGAAAGAGCCAAGTTAGAACTGTTGATAGATCTGAGCGAATTCGTACCTATAACTTTCCAGAAAATCGCATCAGTGATCATCGAGTGAATTTCAAGGCTAATAATCTTGATGCAGTATTAAATGGCGAGCTTGATGAAGTAATTGGAGCGCTGCTTGAGGCTGATAAGGCAGAGAAGCTCTCAGCTGCTGAAGCATAAAACAATGAGCATCAAGCAAGTTCTAAAAGATAAAAAGGCGCAGTTTGCATCTGCTGGAATTTCAGAGGTGGATGCTGAATTAATCTTGGCATTTGTACTAGGTGTTGAACGTATGGAACTTCATGCAAGAGATTTTGATTTAGAAGTTGAGCAAGTCGAACTCCTTGACGAGCTAATTGCAAAGAGAATTTCAGGAAAGCCAACCCAACACTTAATTGGGCACGCTCCATTTAGGTATCTAACCTTTCAGGTAGGACAGGGCGTCTTGATTCCAAGGCCGGAGAGTGAGGCTTTAGTTGAAGCGGCACTTATTGAGATTGAAAAAATTCACTCAATGCAGGGCCAATCAAGTAAAACGCCAGTAAGCGTTGTTGATTTAGGTTCAGGTAGTGGCGCTCTTGCCATCTCCGTTGCCCATGAGGCAGCGCAGAAGAATTGGCCAGTCACAGTTGTCGCTGTGGAAAAATCAGATGCGGCTATCGAATGGCTTAAGCGCAACATTGCAGCCTGCGATGTCTCGGTTCGCGTTATCTCTGGCGATGTTTTAGAGGTTCTAGAAGGCGTTAAGTGCGACATTGTTATTGCAAATCCTCCCTATGTCCCAGATGGCGATAAATTGCCCGAGTTAGTAATTGGAAATGAACCAAGAGAGGCGCTCTTTGGTGGTGGAGCTGATGGTCTTGAGATTCCAAGAAGATTTGCTAAGGCTGCATCTATTTTATTAAAGCCTGGCGGTCTACTGATTATGGAACACCACGAGAGTCAATCGCTCCTACTTGAGGCTGAGTTAGCAAAGGGCTACTCTGAGATAAATTTGAATTGCGATTTAAATAATCGTCCAAGATGGATTAGCGCTAGGCGAGAGGCAGAGTAATGGCAGAGAGATACTCGCTAACCGATGGTCTAATTGATAGTAATGAGTTGATCGAAAGAGCAGTGGCCTCTCTTCGAGATGGCAAGTTAATTATCGCCCCCCTTGAACACGGCTATGTGTATTTAGCAGATGCCTTCAATCATGGCGCAGTAAAGAAAATTCATAAACTACGTCAATCTCCACCAGCAACTGCAGCGCAGGTAATAGTTGGAGATGTAAAAACTGTCAAAGGAATTTCTCTCCAATTCGGTGAAACAATTACTGCGCTTGCAGAAAAATTCTGGCCCGGTCTTTTAACTATTAATCTCACCCCTGCTCAAGGTTTAGTCTGGGATTTGGGAGATGCAAGAGCCTTAAATGAAATTTCAGTGCGAGTGCCAAGCGCAGAATTCATTCGAAGCGTTGCACTTGCCTCAGGTCCACTAGCTGTTGGAGCAGCCTGCCTATCTGGAAGACCTGCTCCAAGAAAATCTACTTTCTTTCCAGCCTTAGATAGTGATTATGCAGCGCTCTTTGACCTAGGTGAACTGCCAGAGGGGCCAAGCTCTACCGTTATTGCTATTGAGCAAGAAGGGGCGAGACTGGTGCGTGCGGGAGCAATATCACTTGCCGACCTGCGCTCTGTTTCTGCCAATATTTCAGTTCCCGCCTAGGATTTAGGCCATGTCAGAGACTTTCTTCGGCCCAGATTTTCAAGCCCTGCAGGGACAAGATCCAGAGATTGCTGCAATCTTAATATCTGAACTTGATAGACAGCGCGAAAATCTTCAATTAATAGCTAGTGAGAATTTCACATCTCCAGCAGTTCTTGCCGCCCTTGGTTCAACCCTTTCAAATAAATATGCTGAAGGCTATCCAGGAAAACGTTATTACGGAGGATGCGAAGAGGTTGATAAAGCTGAAGTAATTGGAATTGCAAGAGCTAAAGAGTTATTCGGGGCAGAACATGCAAATCTGCAACCACACTCTGGAGCAAGTGCCAATGTTGCGGTTTATCAAGCTTTCACCAAGCCTGGCGATACCGTTCTTGCCATGTCACTTCCTCATGGCGGTCATCTAACCCATGGATCTAAAGTTAACTTCTCTGGTAAGTGGTTTAACGTTGAATCATATGGAGTAAGGCAAGATAACGAGTTAATTGACTACGACGAACTTCGCGATATCGCGCTACGAGTTAAACCAAAGATGATCTGCTCAGGAGCCACTGCCTATCCAAGCTTGATCGATTTTAAAACAGTTAGAAGTATCTGTGATGAAGTTGGGGCAATTATGTGGGTCGATGCAGCTCACTTCATTGGTTTGGTTGCCGGAAAAGCTATTCCTTCACCGGTTGAATATGCAGATGTTGTTTCGTTTACTACCCATAAAGTTTTAAGAGGTCCTCGTGGTGGAATGATTTTGAGTAAGGCTGCCCATGCATCTGCCATTGATAAAGCAATATTTCCAGGGATGCAGGGCGGACCAATTATGAGCGCAGTAGCTGCAAAAGCTATTGCCTTAAAAGAGTGTGCCACGCCGCAATATCAGGCCTATGCCAAGCAAGTAATTGTTAATGCGAAAGCACTCGCCAAGTCCTTAGAGGATGAGGGAATGAGAGCAGTATCTGGGGGAACAGAGACCCACCTAGCACTCATTGATATTCGCTCAACTGGGGTAAATGGAAAAATAGCTGATGAGAGATGCGGCAGAGCTGGAATTTCACTAAATAAAAATGCCATTCCTTACGATCCAGAATCACCTGCGGTAACAAGTGGAATAAGAGTTGGAACACCAGCAGTGACTACGCAAGGCATGGGCACCGAGCAGATGCCAGTGATTGCTTCTTTAATCGCTCGCGCCATTAAAGATGGAGAGGATGAGGCAAAGATTGCTCAGATTCGTAAGGAAGTAAATGCACTAACTGCAAAGTTCCCTGTCTATCCAGCCTAATGCGCGAATACCTCTTAACTCTTTTAATCGCTGCAGTACTTACTTATATGTGCACTCCTCTGGTTCGCTCTCTTGCGCTGCGCTCAAAGGCTGTTGCATCAGTTAGAGAGCGCGATATTCATACGCAAGTAACCCCGCGTTGGGGTGGGGTAGCGATGTGGCTAGCCATGGGAGCAACATTAGTAATGGTAGGTAGCCTTAATTTAGTCGGAAAGGCTTACTCGCAAGAACTACTAGGAATATTTCTTGCTTCAACCTTTGTGCTCTTAATTGGCGCTCTCGATGATCGCTATGAATTAGATGCAATTACAAAGTTAGCAGGTCAAGGCCTGGCAGCAGCAATACTTTTGATTTTTGGAATTCAAATTCTCTGGCTACCAATAGATGGAATCATTGTTCTTCCAACAAATATTGGTCAGCTATTAACAGTAGTTGTGGTTGTTGTAATTATTAATGCGGTTAACTTCATAGATGGTCTAGATGGTCTTGCTACCGGAATTGTTGGTATCTCTGCGGCAGCATTCTTTGGCTTCTCATATCTATTGGCCGTTGAAAATGGCTTTAGTCGGGCTGGCGCGCCATCTCTTGTTACGGCAATCGTCATTGGCTGCTGCCTAGGTTTTCTGCCTCATAACACCCATCCCGCAAAGATATTTATGGGTGATTCTGGATCGATGTTCCTAGGTTTGCTTCTTGCAGCATCAGCTATTACTTTGATGGGCCAAATTGATGCTAACGCAGTATTTGCAGAAAATATTGGACCCGCCGCCCTTCCACTTCTCTTGCCATTTGCAGTTCTTGCTATTCCATTACTTGATCTAGCGCTGGCAGTTCTGCGTAGAGTTAAATCGGGACGCTCGCCCTTTGCCCCTGATCAAGAGCATCTCCATCATAAGTTAATGGCATGGGGAAATTCGCAACAAAGAAGCGCAGTGATTCTCTACTTAGTTACTGCCATGCTTGCTCTTCCGGCGATGCTCTCAGCATTTATTCCGCTATGGGCAGCGCTTCTAGTCGGCGCTCTACTGCTACTTAGCGCCGTAATTACCACCAAGCGAGAGAAGAAGGTCAAGGCATAGATGGATATTGCATCATCTAATAAACAGATGTGGCGCGGTGCTTTAAGCGCATCACTTGTTGCAACTGTAATCGCAATTGTCTTTTTTACTATTTACTTAGGCGCTCCAGGTTTTTTTGGTAGCGCTCTTGCAAGTTTTGTGGTTTTGATATTTTTTTCAGTTTCAATCGTGGTTGGGATATTAAGCAGAAACTCAGATCCAATTTCAGTAATGGCCCTTGCCCTAATGTCTTATTTCACCAAGCTCTTGCTGATTGCCCTCTTTCTAATTGCGGTCACGCGTTTAAGCGAGCCTGACTCACTTGATAGGTCTGCCTTTGGGGTAAGCGCTCTGGCGATCTCTGCCGCATGGCTATCTGGCGAGGTTCGGGCTTTCTTTAAACTACGACTAGAGTTACCTCAACCTAAGAGCCAATCAAAGGAGTGATGATGAGCAGTAATGAGCCAAAGAGACCGAGCGAAGACAATGCCTTCTGGACCATCTTTGGATACATGCTCTCAGGGCTTCTAATTTGGGGCGGAATTGGCTGGGGGCTTGATCAATGGCTTAATACCGGCTTCTTCCTTCTGGCCGGCCTTCTTTTGGGAATGGGATCAGCTCTTTATCTAGTCTGGCTCCGCTTTGGACGAAAGTAAGAGAGCCCCCCTCGAATTTAGGTAAGGCAAGTAACCCTTTTGACCCCTATTTTGGCTAAATTGAATTTCTCAACCTGGCCTCTTGCCCATAGGGTTACCCCGTCTTCCCTATGAAATAAGGTCCAATAACGCTTCAAGGAGTTCTTTCTTGCTTAGTTATGCAGCCGAGGTTGGCAAGGATGAGGGATTTAATCCCCCCGATGCCGGAGACTTCAACCTCCCTCCATTTATTGAAGGTAATGAGTTTGCAACTAAGCCAATTCTTCTAGTTTTTCTCTCCGTAATTTTGATTTCAATCTTCTTCATACTCGCATCAAGAAAGGCCGCATTAGTTCCATCAAAACTCCAATTCGCGGGAGAGTCGGTCTATTCATTTGTAAGAAATGATTTAGGGCGCGAAGTAATTGGCCATGAGTTTATGCGCTTTGTTCCATATCTGTTTACTCTCTTTACTTTCATTCTTGTTAATAACGTATTTGGAATTGTTCCTATGCTGCAATTTCCAACGATGTCGAGAATCTCATTTCCTTATGTTCTAGCCGCCTTCACATTCTTTATCTTCCATTATGTAGGAATACGCAAGCAAGGCTTCCTCAAATATATGAAAGAGATTATGTTCCTACCAGGAATTCCAAAACCTGCCTACATCTTGATCACCCCTCTTGAGCTTGCCACTTACTTTTTAGTTCGCCCACTGACTTTAAGTCTTCGTCTCTTTGCCAATATGTTTGCTGGCCACCTACTTCTCTTGGTATTTATCTTGGGTGGAGAGCACTTGCTGCAAGGAGTAATTGGACTTAAATTGATTAGCCCATTTGCCTTTGCCATCGGTATTGCGCTGACATTCTTTGAATTTATGGTCCAATGCCTGCAGGCCTATATCTTTACGCTTCTAACAGCTCTATATATCGCCGGAGCGTTAGCAGATGAGCATTAAATAACGAGATTTACTCACGATAACGCTCGGTTATTGTGAAGGATAAAGAAGAAGGAAAGGTAAGAAACATGGAAGGCACACTCAACCTGGTCGGTTTTGGCCTGGCAGCGATTGGACCGGGTATTGCAACCGGACTTATTTTCGCCGCATATATCAATGGAGTAGCACGTCAGCCAGAGGCTCGAAGCGTTCTCCAGCCGATCGCATTCCTAGGCTTTGCACTCGCTGAAGCTCTAGCGCTATTCGGTCTAGTTCTAGCATTCGTTCTCTAGAGTCAAGCAAATAAGCATGCGCTCTATTGAATTGGCGGCAGAGGAGTTAAATCCTTTAATTCCGCATACCGCAGAGATAATTGTTGGCTTCATCGCCTTCTCACTTCTCTATCTGGTGCTGCGACGCGCAGTTGTTCCACGTTTTGAAAAAGCATTTGCTGAAAGAACAGATGCGATTCAAGGCGGTATGGAGCGAGCTGAGAAGGCACAAATTGAAGCAGAGGCGGCTCTTAAGCAATATAAAGTTCAACTCCAAGATGCTCGCGGCGAAGCTGCAAGTATTCGAGAAGAAGCCAGAGCCCAAGGCGCTGCAATCATTGAAGAGATGCGAGTCAAAGCTCAAGAAGAGGCAACTCGTATCGCTGCAAGCGCGCAAGCTGCCATTGAGTCAGAGCGTCAAGCAGCGCTTACTTCACTTCGTAATGAAGTTGGAACTCTTGCAACGCAGTTGGCATCAAAGATTGTCGGAGAAGCACTCGATGACCAGGTCCGCCAGTCAAGAATTGTGGATCGTTTCCTAGAAGATCTGGAGAAGAGTAAGTAAAAATGAGTAAAGCAATGGCAGCACTGGGTGGGGCATCTCGCCAATCACTTATCGCTGCTCGCAAATCACTTGATGAGCTCTTAAAGGGCTTATCAGCAGCAGATGCATCTGCGCTCTCTGCTGATTTATTTGCCGTTGTTGCAACTCTTGATTCCTCAACTCCACTTCGCCGAGCGCTAACTGATAACTCAAGGGATGCTAATTCCAAAGCAGAACTTGCGAAAGAACTCTTTGCTAAGAGCACATCTAATCTGGCTATTAAGCTGCTAATTAGCCTCACCGCCCTTCGATGGTCGAGCCCATCGAATCTTGGTGATGTTATTGAGCAATTAGCGGTTGAAGCTGAGGCATCCGTTGCTAATCAAAGTAACGAACTAGATCGACTTGAGGAGGAGATTTTTCAGTTCTCAAGAATCGTGGCGAGCGATCTAGAACTTCGTCAGATTCTCAACTCTTCAAAATATTCAAGTGAGGGCAAGCGAGTTCTTGTTGCAAAATTATTGGCATCAAAGGTATGTCCTTCAACTTCAAGACTACTTGCCTCATTGGTAAGTGGAATGCGGGGAAGAAGTATTGAAAAAACTATCGCCTTTTATGCCAGCGCCGCTGCTGCAAGAAAAATGAGAATAATTGCTCATGTTAAGAGCGCAGTTGAATTAAGCCAGGCTCAGAAAGACAAATTAGCTAGCAGCCTCTCTGGCAAGATCGGGCAGCCAGTGAGATTAAATGTTGAACTTGATCCAAAAGTTTTGGGTGGTCTATCCATCCGATTTGCAGATGAATTGATTGACGCCACAATCGTCAATCGTTTGGCCGACGCGGGCAGAGCGCTCGCAGTATAGGGAGAGAAAAAATCATGGCGGAATTAACGATTCGACCTGAAGAGATTCGTGATGCCTTAGCAAACTTTGTTAAGTCATACGATCCAGGTAGCGCATCACGCGATGAGATAGGTACCGTCGTTGAAGCTGGCGATGGCATTGCTCGCGTGGAAGGACTTCCATCGACAATGACTAATGAGCTTCTAAAGTTTGAAAATGGCACCTTAGGACTTGCGCTAAACCTTGATGTGCGCGAAATCGGTGTTGTTATTTTGGGTGAGTTCACTGGAATTGAAGAGGGAACAACAGTGCGCCGCACTGGCGAGATTCTCTCGGTTCCAGTTGGCGATGGCTTTTTAGGAAGAGTTGTTGACGCCCTTGGTCGCCCAATTGATGGCAAAGGCGAAATCAAGGCAGAAACTACTCGCGCACTTGAATTACAAGCCCCATCAGTTGTTCAAAGACAGCCAGTTAAAGAGCCATTAGCTACTGGAATTAAAGCAATTGATGCTATGACTGCAATCGGCCGCGGTCAGCGTCAGTTGATCATTGGGGATCGTCAGACTGGAAAGACTGCGGTTGCAATTGACACCATCATTAACCAGCGCGATAACTGGCGAAGTGGTGATAAGAAGAAGCAGGTTAAATGTATTTATGTAGCAATTGGTCAGAAGGGTTCAACTATCGCATCTGTTAAAGGAGCGTTAGAAGAAGCTGGAGCGATGGAGTACACAACAATCGTTGCAGCGCCTGCATCTGATCCAGCAGGATTTAAGTACCTCGCTCCTTACACCGGTTCTGCTATTGGTCAGCACTGGATGTATGGCGGGGGACATGTACTAATTGTTTTTGATGATCTCTCCAAGCAAGCTGAGGCTTATCGCTCCGTCTCACTCTTGCTTCGCCGTCCACCAGGTCGTGAGGCATATCCTGGCGATGTCTTCTACTTACACTCCCGTCTTCTTGAGCGCTGCGCAAAACTCTCTGATGAGTTGGGTGGCGGCTCAATGACTGGTCTTCCAATTATTGAAACAAAAGGTAATGACGTTTCAGCCTTCATTCCAACAAACGTTATTTCAATTACCGATGGACAGTGCTTCCTTGAAACCGATCTCTTTAACTCAGGAGTTCGCCCTGCTATCAACGTTGGTATCTCAGTTTCTCGCGTTGGTGGTTCGGCTCAGACTAAAGCGATGAAGAAAATCGCTGGTCGCCTCCGTCTTGATCTTGCACAATTTCGCGAGCTAGAGGCATTCGCTGCCTTCGGTTCAGATCTTGATGCAGCTTCTAAGGCGCAACTAGAGCGCGGCGCACGTTTGGTTGAGCTACTCAAGCAGCAGCAATACACACCATTCTCACTAGAGAGAATGATTGTCTCGATCTGGGCTGGAACCACAGGACAGCTCGATTCGATTCCAGTTGCTGATATCCGCCGCTTTGAATCAGAGTTTCTTGATTATGTTGGGCGCGAACAAAAGGCCATCTTTGATGTTATCGCTGAGAGCAAAGAGCTAACCGATGACACTGTTGCCAAATTGACCGCAGCCATTAATACCTTCAAAGAGCAATTTGCTTCTTCATCAGCATCTGCTGTTAATGAGGCACCTGCTCAAGCAGAAGGCAGCGATGGCACCGAGCAGATTACGAAATATAAGAAGTAGATAAATGGGCGCTCAACTACGCATCTATCGTCGACGCATTCGCTCGGTTAAAGCGACTAAGAAGATCACCCGTGCCATGGAGTTAATCTCGGCATCGCGTATCGTCAAAGCGCAGCAACGAGTAGCAGCATCGACCCCGTACGCAAATGAATTAACGCGTGCAGTGAGCGCAGTTGCCACATTTTCAAATACTGATCATCCGCTAACTACCGAATCGACAAACCCAAAGCGCGCTGCGGTATTAATCATTACTGCCGATCGAGGAATGGCTGGTGCTTACTCATCAAGTGCAATTAAGGAAGCAGATGGCCTAGTCATCACACTTAAGGAGCGCGGTCTTGAGGTAAACACCTACCTGGTGGGAAGAAAGGCCGTTAACTACTTCAAATTCCGAAACCGCCCAATTAAGAATTCTTGGACTGGCTTTTCTGATAATCCAACTTATGCTCACGCTAAAACAATTGCTGATGAATTAATTCCAGCATTTATTGCCGATGCCGCAACAGATATCAATGGTGTGGATGAACTCCATATTGTTTATACCGAATTTAAATCAATGATTGCTCAGATTGCGATGAACAAGCGGATGCTTCCGCTAGAAGTTGTTGAAGCTGAAGGCCCAGCTCCTGCAGGGCTGCTACCAATGTATGAATTTGAACCTAATGCAGCAGAAGTACTCAACGCCCTTCTGCCACGCTATATCGAGTCGCGCGTCTATAACGCACTTCTGCAGTCGGCAGCCTCCGAACATGCAGCAAGACGACGTGCGATGAAGTCAGCAACAGATAATGCTGACGAGCTAATAAAGTCGTTGACCAGACTTGCAAACGCGGCCCGTCAGGCCGAAATTACGCAAGAAATCAGTGAAATCGTCGGCGGCGCAGACGCGCTCGCCTCAGCAAGCGCAGGGAGCGAATAATGACAACTAAGACAGCAACCGGACGCGTAGCGCGCGTAATTGGACCGGTCGTTGATATCGAATTTCCAGCAGATTCGATGCCTGCGATCTATAACGCGTTAAACGTAGAGGTAACACTTGGCGGTGAGATGCGAAAGCTCACACTAGAGGTCGCCCAACACATTGGCGATAACTTGGTGCGCGCTATCTCGATGCAACCAACCGATGGAATGGTTCGTGGCGTTGAGGTAAGTGATACCGGAGCGGCAATCTCTGTTCCAGTCGGAGATGTCACAAAGGGCCATGTATTTAACGCCCTCGGTGAATCACTTGATGTGCCAACCTCATCTCTTGATATCAAAGAGCGTTGGCCAATTCATAGAACTGCTCCTGCCTTTGATCAACTTGAGTCAAAGACTGAGATGTTTGCGACCGGAATTAAAGTTATCGATCTTCTAACTCCTTATGTTAAGGGTGGAAAGATTGGTCTCTTTGGTGGTGCTGGTGTTGGTAAAACTGTTCTTATCCAAGAGATGATCTATCGCGTTGCTGAAAACTTCGGTGGCGTTTCAGTATTTGCCGGCGTTGGTGAACGTACTCGTGAGGGTAACGATCTATTTTTGGAAATGACTGAGACCGGAGTTATCAATAAGACAGCTCTAGTCTTTGGTCAGATGGATGAACCACCTGGAACGCGTCTACGCGTTGCACTCTCAGCTCTAACAATGGCGGAGTATTTCCGTGATGTTCAGAAGCAGGATGTGCTCCTGTTTATCGATAACATCTTCCGCTTTACTCAAGCAGGATCTGAGGTTTCAACACTTCTTGGTCGTATGCCATCTGCTGTGGGATATCAACCAACTCTTGCTGATGAAATGGGCGTGCTTCAGGAGCGTATTACTTCAACTAGAGGCCACTCCATTACCTCGATGCAGGCTATTTATGTCCCAGCTGATGACATTACAGACCCTGCGCCGCACACCACATTCACCCACCTTGATGCCACCACAGTTCTCTCTCGTCCAATTTCAGAACTTGGTATTTATCCTGCGGTGGATCCACTGGATTCAACTTCGCGCATTCTTGACCCTCGCTATATTGGAGAGAATCACTTCCGAGTAGCAAACCGCGTGAAGCAGATCTTGCAGAGATATAAAGATCTTCAAGACATCATCGCCATTCTTGGTATCGATGAACTCTCTGAAGAAGATCGAATTCTCGTTGGTCGCGCTCGCCGTATCCAGCGCTTCCTATCTCAAAATACCTTCGTAGCTAAGGTATTTACTGGACTAGATGGTTCATTTGTTCCACTAACTGAAACCATTGCAGCATTTGATGCTGTAGCAAATGGAGATTATGACCATATTCCAGAGCAGGCCTTCTTTATGTGCGGCGGATTAGAAGATGTCGAACGTAAAGCTGCAGAGTTGGCAAAGAAGTAAAAGATGTCAGATAAAACGCTAACCGTTGAGTTCGTAACGCCAGAGAAGCGAGTCTTCTCTGGCAAAGCGATCTCCCTATCTGCTAGAACGCTAGAAGGTGATCTTGGAATATTGGTAGATCACGCACCACTTCTAGGAGTTTTAGTAGATGGCAAAGTCAGTATTGAGGGTGTTGACGGCAGCGTACAAGAGTTTGAAGTCAGCGGCGGATTTATCTCTGTTGCTAATAATCGTATTTCAGTTTTAGGTGAGAGTGCGACGCAGTAGCTTTTTCTTAATCGCCCTTGCGCTCACATTGAGTGCTGGGCCAGCACTTGCGCATTACCCAGTCAATCTAAAGCCTTCACATAACACTGTCTCAAAGAGCCCAATTCTGCTTGATGGCACTATCTCATTTGCTGTTTATGCAGACTTTTCTAAGGCTAAAGATCAGCGAAGTGTTCGGTTTGCCTTGAAAGAAGGGGATAAATTAAACGTCGAATACTTGATTCTTGATGCGGCCCCAAATAATAAGTTGAAGAGCTCCCAACTTCCAGGTGTCACTATAACTACGCCATCAGGAAAGAAAATTGTGATGAAGATTAATGAACGATCACCTTTTTATGAACCATATGGCAAGAAGAACTACTTATTCCTCTCAAGGATCTCGCAGAGTGCTGAAGCTGGAATTTACTCCATCACAGCTACTGCAAAGAGAAAGTCATCTGCTGTGATTGCAATTGGCAGAACTGAAACCAGGGGTGAGTACCTAGAAGTTGGAAGTAGTGCTGGGACTTGTCCAATAACTTTAAAGAGTGAAGAAGTAATTTCAGAGGCCAGGGCAAACCAGTTGATCTCTATGAGCGAAGAAGAGGCAGAGATTTGCGCAGCTGCTAACTCTTGGATTTATCGAATTGGCGAGAGAGATGGCGAAGGATTTATGCTGACTAAGGATTATCGAACCAATAGAGTTACAGTCAGTATTGAGTCAGGTTTTATCACAAAAGTGAGCGTTGGCTAAAGCTTTAATCAACTCTAGTTACATCTGCTCCAAGTCCTTGAAGTTGCTGGGCAAAATCTGGATAGCCACGATCAATGTGATGGCCACCTTCAATAAAGGTAATTCCATCGCTAACTAAACCTGCAAGAACTAGGCCAGCTCCAGCTCTAATATCTGAGGCAACGACAGGAGCTGAAGATAGCTCTTTGATTCCGGTAATTGAAGCGTGATGGCCATCAACTCTAATCTTTGCTCCAAGGCGCAAGAGTTCATTGACAAACATGAAACGACCTTCGAAGACATTTTCAGTCACTAGGGAATCACCTTCGGCGATTGCATTTAAGGTGATTACAAAGGGCTGTAGATCAGTTGGAAATCCAGGATAGGGCAGGGTTGCTACATCGATAGCTGTTGGCCTTCTATCTATTTTCACTCTTATTCCATCGGAAATACTGGTAATTACCGCCCCTGCTGAAACTAGTTTTTCTAAAGGCAGCTCTAAATGCTCAGGCCTTGCGCCGTGAATGCTGATGTCTCCTACGGTCATAACCGCTGCAAATGCCCAAGTTCCAGTAACGATTCGATCGGAAATTGCAGTGTGAGTCGCGCCTTTAAGTGATTTAACTCCAGTAATTGTGATTGTTGAGGTGCCAAGTCCTTGAATATCTGCTCCCATTGCAATTAAGAAGTTTCCAATATCAACAATATCTGGCTCTCTTGCAGCATTTTCAAGCGTGGTTACTCCTGATGCTAGAACTGCTGCGCTCATAATGTTTTCAGTAGCGCCAACACTAGGAAATTCAAGTTCAATCTGCGTTCCAGTTAATCCTTTGGCAGCACTTGCAATGATGTAACCATGTTCGTTGTGAGATTCAGCTCCAAGTGCGACAAGGCCCTTAGTATGAAAATCAAGTCCCCTTGAACCAATGGCATCTCCGCCAGGAAGAGCAACTTCTGCCTTTCCAAGTCTTGCAACCAGGGGACCTAAAACATTTATTGATGCGCGAAGTTTTCTAACCGATTCATACTCAGCGCGATAACCTGGTGTTTCTGGCACATCAATTGTGATGCTCTTTGATTCAAAGTCTCTGGATATTTTGCAACCTAGCCTCTCTAGTAGCTCTGCCATCATGGAGACATCTGCAATGTCTGGAACATTTCTAATCGTTGAGCTTCCTGGCGCAAGTAGTGAGACTGCCATTAATTTTAAAACTGAGTTCTTAGCTCCAGAGATATAGACATCGCCAGCTAATCGCGCGCCACCAACGACGCGGAAGCGATCGGGGTTTATCTGCCCGGCTATGGGATAAAGCTTGGCCATAAACTCCTCTTAATTCCTTCCCAATTCCAAGTATTTGCCTACCTAAGTGGCTACATCGTAACGACTCTATTAGGGTGAGCCCATGGTAAATCTGACTCGTATTTATACAAAAACTGGCGATGATGGCACGACATCACTTGGGGATATGAGTCGAACCTCTAAGAATGACCCACGTCTTGAGGCATATGCCACCGTTGATGAGGCTAATTCCTATATCGGAGTAGTGCTTGCTAGCGCTAATTTAGATAAAGAGATCTCAAAATTATTAGTTCGAATTCAGAATGATCTATTTGATGTAGGAGCAGATCTCTGCACCCCAGTAGTAGATAACCCAGAGCATGAACCGCTGCGAGTTTTGCAATCTCAAGTTGATTACATTGAAGCCCAAATCGATCATTACAACGCAAGCCTTGCTCCTTTGAAGTCCTTTGTTCTTCCTTCAGGAACTCCAGCTTCGGCTCACCTGCATGTTGCAAGAACTGTTGTCAGGCGCGCTGAGCGCAGAACCTGGCAGGCAATCCATTCATTCGGAGAGGGCGTAAATAAACTAACAGCAAAGTATTTGAATCGTTTATCAGATTTGCTCTTCGTTCTTGCTCGCTATGAAAATAGAGAGAGTGGCGATCAACTCTGGGTTCCAGGAAAGAATCGCTAACTTCTTAATATCGCCTGAGCAACGCTTATCTCTTTTTCAAAAACTAGTATTTTTGGACCACCCTTGGTTTGAGTCAAAGTTGCTTTAATTCCATGTTCATCTAATTTCAACCTCAACATCTCACCCTCTACAAAGTTACTTGGTGAGGCAACAACCTTTAATAAACCATATTCGTCTTCATCACCAATCTTCATAGGTTTTTCAACTAAAGATGAGCCACGAGAAAAAGCCCATTTAAGCAAAATAATAAACAAGCCCATTACTGCAAAGCCAGCAAATGATGTGAAGAACAAAGTGTTGTTTATGCCACCAAGCATTACTGCCTCCTATGAATTACTTGGGCTAGCAGTTGGGGTGGGGGCAACAATGGGTGAGTAGATATTGCCTGGTTTTGGTTTATTTGTTGAATCCCTATGGCAAATTACCTTGATTGATCCGATAGAAGTTCCTGGGGTTACCTCTGCTCCACTTATAAGAAAGATAGTAGCTAGCGCCTTTTCTTTGCTGCTCTTGTGATAGGTAGTTAGTGTTCCAATTTTTTCCTTACTTAAATCTGAGGCTTTTAGGGCAAAAATCGAAGAATTAACCTCCCACCACTTACAGCCGGTTTCAGAGGCAACAAAAACTGCGCCGCAAGCAAACTCTTCACAAGTTTTAACTAGTGGTTGAAGTGACTTCTTTGCAGAAAGTAAGCCGAGTACATCTTTACCGCTTGGAACTTTGGCGTAGACGCCTTCTTTGCCTTTAAAACCTTCAGGGGGCCATTTAGCTGCAGGTGAAGGGATGGGCTTAGCGGTTTTCTTTGCAACGACTTTGATCTGATCTGCTTGGCCAGTTGCTGTTGAAAGCAGAGTTGCGGCAAGGCAGGTGAACAAGATCTTTACTAGCTTTGAGTTCACGGAGGTAATCTTGCCTTAATTACGAGAGAATATCCCTGTGAGTCCTCGGAGAAATAGACCAAAGCAGCGTGGTCGCAAGATAAAAAACGATGAAGAGAGTGATTCCCCCTCGCATCAAAGCATTGAAGAGCATAGCGAAGGCATCTATATGGTCCGCAAAATCACCGGCTCATCGTCCAATAAGCCATACCGCTGCCCAGGATGTGATCAGTTAATTCCCATGGCAACACCACATATCGTTGCTTGGATTGAACATGATGTGGAATCTCGCAGACATTGGCATAGCGCTTGTTGGAGTAAGAAAGATAAGAGAAAACCAAAAATCGAGAGAAGTAGAAACGCCCCTAGGTTTTAACGTCTGCGACGTTTATGCAAAATCTTTGTTAACAACATAACTATTCGATCAGCTCTCTGGCTTCTATCAAAAGTTGTGAAATTAATTGGAATTCTAAATCTAGGCTTGATTATCGCTCTTGGATAGGTGAATTCAAGGAGGCCCTCTGCGCCATGAGTTCTTCCATACCCACTATCTTTAATGCCACCAAAGGGAAGAGAACTTACTGCGGTATTTGAAAAAGCTGAATTGATTGAAACCATTCCACACTTAAGTAGTGAGGCGATTCTCTTGCCATTTTTCTTTGACCAGACAGCAGCACCAAGGCCATAGTTACTAGCATTTGCTAGATCAACTGCCTCATCCATATTTCTAACAGTATTGATGATTAAAGTAGGGCCAAAAGTCTCATCACTTATTGCTTTTGAATCCTCAGGCACATCAGCCAAAATTACAGGGCTAACAAAATTGCCTTTTACAGCAGACTTATTGCCAAAGAGAAAGCGTCCGCCGCATTTTTCAGCATCATCGATATGGGCTTTGATGACTTTTAGTTGAGAAGGCATAGTGGCAGGTCCATAGTTGGCGCCATCTTCATAACCAGCTTTGATTTTTGTCGCCTGCTCCACAATTAAAGTCGAAAATCTCTCAGCAACATCTCTATGGACATAAACCCGCTCCGCTGCAATACAGGATTGACCAGCATTAGCCATGGCGTGCCAGAGCGTAACTTCAGCAGCTTTTTTCAAATCAGCGTCGCGATCAATTAATACGGCATCTTTTCCGCCGCATTCAAGTAGCACGGGGGTCATATTAAGAGCGCAGGCTGCTGCAACTAATTTTCCAGTTTTAGAAGATCCAGTAAAGGAAATTTTGCCCACTTTTGACTTTGTAAGTGCAGCTCCAGTTTCAGCTCCACCCGTTATTACTGTGAAGATATCTGCAAATGGAGCGATACGTTTCCAACTCTCTCCAAGCCATGCACCAACTGCTGGAGTAAATTCACTTGGCTTAAAAACTACAGTATTTCCAGCGGCCAAGGCATAAGCAATAGAGCCAACAGGAGTAAAGAATGGATAGTTCCAAGGCCCAATAATTCCGATTACGCCAAAGGCAGATCTCTGAACTTTCGCTGCCATATTAAACATCAATAAACCTGAGGGACGTGATTGATCACTTAACACTTTTGGTGCATATTTTGCTGCCCAGCCAATATGTTCAATTGCAATGCTGACTTCAAGGCGAGCATCACTTAAAGGCTTTCCTGTCTCGCGATGGATTAGATCTGCGCTGCTTTCAATTTCGCGCGTTAAAATTGATGCCCAATCGCGAAGAATTATTCCGCGCCTTCTAAAACTTAACGAAACCCAATGCTCACTTGCAATATTTGCCTTAGCAACAGCCTCATCAACTTCTTTGGCAGATGTTTGGGGAAAAACGCCAATTACATCGCCAGTTGCTGGATTTAAGGATTCGAAGGTTTTCATACTCAGGGATAAACTTACAGGCATGGCGGAGTTGATACGACCCAGCACAGTTCTGCCCGCCGAGCGCAGCGCTATTGCCTTTCTCACCAGCGATGGACTCGAGTTAATAGGTGAAATAGCTAGACCCATCCAAGATAACCATGGAATTGGCCTGCTCTGCCTTCATCCTCTTCCAACCCACGGCGGGATGATGGATAGCCACATCTATAAAAAAGCTGCAAATCGCCTTCCACACCTAGCAGGAATTAATGTGATTCGCTTCAACACTCGTGGCACCAAAAGTGATCAAGGATTGAGTGAAGGTCAGTTCGGGGAAGGAATTACTGAGAAAGAAGATGTCATTGCCGCAATTAATTACTCTTTTGATGAACTTGGAATAAAGAAACTATGGGTTAGCGGATGGTCTTTTGGAAGTGATTTAGCTTTAAAGTATGCAAGAGATGAAAGAGTAATGGGGCTAATACTTCTCTCACCGCCTCTGCGCTTTTCAACAACTGAAGACCTTGCTTTCTGGGGGCAAGATGGCAGAGCTATCACTGTGCTAATTCCAGAGTTTGATGATTACTTAAAGCCAGATCAGGCTAAGCAGCGATTTGCTCCAATTCCTCAAGCAGAACTTATCGCCATCAAAGATGGCAAACATTTATGGGTAGGTGAGCCCTTTGTTCATAGAGTCTTAAGTGAAATAGTTAAAGTCATTTCTCCAGAACGTTTGCCTCTACCGCTTGAGATTTAATTCAAGCATTATCAGTTTTTGGAAAGACCACTTCATCCATTATTAGCAATATCGCAGCAGCGATTGGAACAGCAAGGATTCCGCCAACCAAACCAAGAAGAGAGGTTCCAAGAAGGGCTGCAACGATTGTCACTAAGCCTGGAATGGCAAGTGAGCGTTTCATAATTCTTGGTGTGATAATGAAATTCTCAATCTGCACATATGCGGTGTAAAGAATTAGAGCAAGAAGAGCCTTACTTGGAGATTGGGTAAGAGCGACCAAAATAACAATGCTGGCACCTAGAAAGTGACCAATCAAAGGAATCAAAGCAACAAATAAAATGACCATGGCTAGGGCTGCTGCATAGGGCAGAGCAAGTCCAAGGGCTAGTGCAAAAACAAATAAAGCAGCAAGACCAGCGATTAATACCTGACTTCCCACAAAGCTTCCAACTCGAGAGATTATTGCATCGCCAATGCTTGATACTCGTGCTCTTCTTGATGCTGGAGCTAGGCGATAAAAGATTTTGGTCACTGATGGCAGAGAGGTAAGAAAGTAGAGAGTGAGAACTAAGACAGTTAGAGCTGAAAAAGCTCCAGATAAAACAGTTCTACCTACGCCAAGAACTCCTCCAAATGCGCCAGTTAGTATCTTTCCATCTGATATCCACTCTTCGAATTTCTTCTCAAGTGAATCGATAAACCCATAATCAATATTAAGTTGATTTAAAGTGGCATTACTTCTTAGTGAATCAAGTAATTGTGGGGCGCTTTCGATTAATTCATTGACTTGAGTCGCAACTGGTGGTATTACAATCAAGGCAAATAAGGCAATAATTGCCAAGGCGACTACAACCACAACAGCTACAGCTGATGATCTCTTTAGTTTTCTTGATTGCAGGGCATCGACTGTGGGATTAAGTCCCATGGCAAGGAAGAGGGAGATAATTATTAAGACAAATACTTGGCTTGCCGATTGAAGTGCTCGAAGCAGAGTTATGGCTACTAAGGCACCTGAGGCTGCAAGAAAGCCAAAATAGAAGGGGTGTTGCGTGTTAAGTGGAGCACCTTTTTTTCCAAAATCTTGAACTTCTTGAACTTTAGATGGTCTTTCTCCAACTTTTTTAAGAACTCCTCTAATTTTCGCCATACATCTAGTCTAAAGCCTGAAAGAATGCAGCAGTGGCAGCGACAGATAAACAACTACATATAAAGGGACTTGGCGAGGAAATCTCTGCCCTATATAACCTGCCCTGGCATACTCCATTGGAGCAGTGGCCAGAAGATGAAACTCTGGCAGCGCAGCGCGGTATTTCTCGTCATATTGTCAGATTGGTTCGCTCAACACCGGATCCTGCTAGTGAAATATATGCAGTAAAAGAAACAGTTGAAGAGTTTGCTGTGCGGGAATATGAAGCCTTGCGTGAATTAAGTCTTAGGGGAGCGCCAGCCGTTGCTCAAGTAGCAATTGTCACTAATCGCTATAGTCAAAACGGTGAAGAACTGCCTTGCGCAATTGTTACTAGATTCTTGCCTTACTCACTTCCCTATCGAGTTATTTTAAGTGGTCAGATAACCCAACATGAGATTACAAATATGGCCAATGCTCTTGCATATTTATTAGTCCGCCTTCACTTACTAGGATTTTGGTGGGGAGATTGTTCTCTTTCAAACACTTTGTTTCGACGAGATGCTGAGGGATTTGCTGCCTATTTAGTCGATGCTGAAACTGGAGAGTTTCAAAAGAAGTTAAGCGATGGACAGCGAGAGCATGATTTAGAGCTTGCAAGATTTAATGTAGCCGCAGAGCTTGAAGATTTAAAGATTGCTGGCGTTTTATTTCCAGCCATGGATCCAATTAGAGCGAGTGAATCGGTAATTACCCGCTATCGAAAGATATGGAAGTCTTTAAGTGAACCGCAGATCTTGCCAGCTGGAGATAGACATGCAGTCGAGAGAGCGATGCGATCGCTTCAAGATATTGGCTTTGCAGTTGAAGAAGTTGATATTCAATTAGCAGGGGATAAATCAACGGTTACCTTTATTCCAAAGCTGGTGGCTCCTAACTATCACTCACAGAGATTAATTGAACTAATGGGCCTTGAAACAGAAGAACTACAAGCAAAGCGGATATTGGCCTCGTTTGATCGCTTTAGATCTCGCGAACTTGAGAAGACTCCTAAGAAAGAAGAGGCTGCCAAACGCTGGCTTGATGAAGTTTTCTATAAGGTCGTAAATGCAGTTCCTGCAGCAATGCGCGGGCGAGTAGAGGATGCACAGCTATTTCATGAAGTACTTGAACATCGATGGTATTTGGGGGAAAAGTCAGGGCGAGATTTAGGCCTTGAATTCGCTACCAATGACTACATTTCAAAGGTATTGCCAGAGAGAATGGATTCTGGTGCTCCAACTCTTTGAGAGAATAACGCTATGAGCATGCCTCCTGCTGGTTTTGGTCGAGCTTTTGATCTGAGCTCGCTGACTAAACCAAAAGTTGAAGTAGGTGCCACTGCAAGCGATGAGGCAACTGTTGAAAACTTTATGGCTGATTATGTCGGCCGTTCTAAAGAAAAGCCCGTTGTACTTCTGGCCTACTCACCAAGAAGCGCGGCAACGGTTGAGTTAAGACAATTAATGGCAAGTATTGCAAAAGAAGATAACGATAGCTGGATTTTTGGAGCAATTAATGCCGATACTCAAGTGCAATTGGTGCAAGCGCTTAAAATTACTGCTGTTCCATTTGCAATTGCATTTATAAATGAGCAACCTGTAGCACTCTTTGATCGAGTCTATCCAAGAGAACAGATTGTCATGGTGATTACTAAGTTATTTGAATTAGCCAAAGAGCAGGGTTTAAATGTTAAAGTCCCAGAAGTTAAAGAAATTCCCATGGAGCCAGAGGAGGCAGCTGCTCTAAGTGCTTTAGAGAAGGGTGATTACTCAGGAGCTGCAATGGCTTATCGAAATTGGCTCATGAGAAAACCTGATGAGCCAGTTGCCAAAATTGGACTTGCACAGTGCGAGTTAATGATTCGTATCTCAGCCCTCAATCCAACTCTTACTATCAAAGATGCCGATGGAGATCCCACTTCGATAGATAAGGCGGTAATGGCAGCCGATGTTGAGATTGCACAAGGGCTTCAGAAAAACGCATTTGCTAGGCTCATAAATTTTGTAAAAAACTCCAGTGGGGATGAGAAGAAGAGAGCCAAAGAGCACCTATTATTGCTCTTCCAGTTAGTAGATCCTGCAGACCCTGATTTGATCCGTTCTAGAAATGAGTTAGCGAGCGCCTTGTTTTGAATAAACCTCTAGAACGTAGCGAATTACGCCACCTGCAAGCCTTCTTCTTCCTATTTGGACTTGGAATTATGTGTCTGGCTCCCAGGCTTCCTGATATCAAAGCAAATCTTGATGTTTCCACCTCCTACTTTGGGTTCTTGATGAGCACAGGCTCGATCGGCGCCTTATCGGCGCAGTTGGTCATGGGCCACATCGTTCATCGACTAGGGGTTTATAGAGTTTTAATCTATAGCTCAACACTTACTTATTTAACTCTTGGCATCTTGATTGAACTAAAGAGCGCACCGATTTTTTTAGTAGTAAACGTCCTCTGTGGTTTTGCTTGGGCTTCATATCACATCGCAATTAATGCCCAGGCTCTACATCGTCAGTATGAAAGTGGCAAGCCGATAATTCCTATGCTCCATGGCCTTTGGAGCGCGGGGGCTGTTACTACCGCCTTTATTGCACTCTTAATTTCATCATTTGTTTCATTGAACTGGCATATTCTGACTTTAATCTCCCTGGTTTATTTACTTACTCTTCGTTCAATAAAGGCATCTAAGGCATATCTCTTGCAAGGCCATGAGGTTACTGAAGATGATGAGGTTATAACCTTCAAAAAGATGATTACCTCATTTCAAATTGATTGGGTTGTCAGCCTTGGCTTTTTATGTGCTTTGCTTCTTGAGGTTTCAATCGGCGATTGGGCAACAATTATGGCCCGTCAAGAATTTGGCGTGAGTAAATCTATTGCAGTTACGCCTTATTTCTTATTTATGGGAGCGATGATTATTGGTCGCCTGACTTATAATCGAATCAAAGGTAATCGCAGCGATAAAGAGCTGGTTCAACCCTTTGTAGTTATGGGCGGAACAATATTTCTTACCTGTCTAGCACTTAGCATGCAGATAAAAGAGAGCAACTTGGTTCTTGGGTACACCATCTTTTGTCTAGGATTTTTACTAACAGGCTTTGGAATTTCATTTGTTGGTCCTTTATTTTTCGGCTATGCCAGCGCCCGCTCCAATAAACCAGGCGGAGTTGCAGTGGCAGAACTTGGCGCCATGAATCAGGTGCTCACTTTCATCTGCCGCGGAGTAATCTCCCTTGTTGCAGGGGCTGCAACGCTGCCAATTGCGATGGCAATTCCTGGAATTATGTTGATTCTTGTGGCTTTCTTTGTATCAGCAGCAAGTCAGCCTAAGCGAGGCTAATTAAGCTTTAGCCAGATAGTTGCAAGTGGAGCCAGACGAATAACTGCCGAACATTCAAAACCTCTGTGTTGAATCTGCTCAACTTGTATCTGACTATTTATTACGCCAGATCCGCCATATTTAACATCATCTGTGTTTAGCGCCTCAATCCAATTTCCTGATTTAGGAATTGGAAGGTGATATTGCTCGTGGGGAACTGGGGAAAAATTTGTAATTGAGATTATCTGAGATCCATTATCAGCCGAGCGAAGATATGCCAGAGTATTTCCTGCTCCGTCATCTCCGACTAACCAGGTAAAGCCATCACTTGAACTATCTCTCTGCCAGAGAGCTGGGCTTTCTTTATAGAGAGCATTTAGATCTTTGACTAAATCTTGTACCCCCTTATGTTCGCCATATTGAGTCAAATACCAATCCAGTGACTTGTCATGGCCCCACTCATCATTTTGGGCAAATTCAGAGCCCATAAAAAGTAATTTCTTTCCAGGGTGAGACCACATATAGCCATAGAGCGCGCGAAGTGTGGCAACTTTCTGCCAGCGATCTCCAGGGAATTTATTTACTAGGGCTGCTTTACCATGAACAACTTCATCATGAGAAAGTGGAAGTAAGAAGTTTTCGCTAAAGGCATAGAGAATTGAAAAGGTAATTTCATTGTGGTGATAGAGGCGATGAATCGGGTCATGAGAGAGATATTGCAAGCTGTCATGCATCCATCCCATATTCCACTTAAATCCAAAACCTAAACCATTATCAGAAGTTGGTTTAGTCACTCCTGTCCAAGCCGTGGATTCCTCAGCAATCATCATGATTCCTGGATATCGTTTATAGGCCGTTGCAGTTGCTTCTTGCAAAAACTTTACCGCTGCTAGATTCTCGCGTCCTCCAAATTCATTAGCAATCCATTCTCCCTCTTTGCGTGAGTAATCCAGATAGAGCATCGATGCCACAGCATCGACTCGAAGCCCATCAATATGAAAGCTCTCGAGCCAATAAAGCGCGCTAGCTACTAGGAAATTGCGCACTTCGTTTCTTGAGTAATTAAAGATCAGCGTTCCCCAATCAGGGTGCTCACCTAAACGAGGATCTTCATGTTCATAAAGACAAGTGCCATCAAAGCGAGCTAGTGCCCATTCATCTTTTGGAAAGTGGGCAGGAACCCAATCTAAAATGACTCCAATTCCAAGGCCATGTAGGTGATCAATTAGATATCTAAAATCATCAGGGCTTCCAAAGCGCGATGTTGGAGCAAAATATGAAGTTACTTGATAGCCCCAAGAAGGATCATAGGGATATTCACTAACTGGCATGAATTCAACGTGAGTGAATTTATATTCAATCAAGTATTGACCAAGCTCTTGAGCGAGTTGGCGGTATGAAAGTCCAGCTCGCCATGAACCTAAATGAACTTCATAGATAGATACAGGACTCTTCCAAGGTTGAAATAAGCCTCGGCTATCCATCCACTTACTATCACTCCATTGGTAATTGCTCTCATTAACGATTGATGCAGTATGTGGCGGTCGCTCACTCTGCCTTGCTAATGGATCTGCGTGATCAACCCAGCGAGAATCCTTGCCCTGAATTGCAAATTTATATTTAAGTCCTGGGCCAACATCTTTGATAAAAACTTCCCACAGCCCGTTAGAACCAAGAGGAATCATCGGATTAATCTCTTTATCCCAGAAATTTGCATCACAAATCAAACTAACTCGTTTTGCATTAGGGGCCCAAAGGCTAAAAGCAGTTCCTATCAACTCACCATTTTCATCTCTCTTAACATGAGCTCCCAAAACATCCCAGAGTGATTCATGCCTTCCTTCGGTGATTAAATACATATCTAACTCACCAAGGCTGCTATGCGGATTTAAATATCCAGCAGGAGGTGATTGAAAAGCGCTTCGCTTTGAAAATAAATTCTTAAACAATTGGCGCATAGGGCTTAAGCCTAATTACTTCTTAACGCGTGCGATATGGGCAACTCTTCCCATTGGACGTGTGGGATCAAGGCGAATGAAAGTATCACTACTCCAGCTGTATTTTGCTTGATCTAGAAGGTCGGTAACCTCAAATCCCTTATCTGAAAGGCCGAGCGCTGAAAGATTCCAATGGACCATGGTTTCAATGGCTTTGAATGGATCTAGATTAACAACTACCAAAATTAGATTATCGCCCTCTTTCTTTGAGTAGGCGATTACTTGATCAGAGTCACTCTGATGAAAAGTAATATTTCTTAGACGCTGAAGGGCAACATTTTGATTCTTTATCTCATTTAACTTGGTGATAAATGGCGCAAGAGTAAGAGACTTCTTGGCTGCAGCCTGCCAGTCGCGCAGCTTAATTTCATACTTCTCACTATCTCTATATTCTTCTTTACCCTCACCAATAGGAATGTGTTCATAGAGTTCATATCCGGCATACATTCCCCAAGATGGGCTAAGAGTTGACGCTAGAACTGCTCGAAGCGCAAAGGCTGCAGGATTTCCGTTCTGCAAATGAAAGGGAAGAATATCTGGGGTATTAACCCAGAAATTTGGGCGAAAGAAAGCGCTACTTTGATAGGCAACTTCTTTGCCATATTCCTCTAATTCAGACTTGGTCACTCGCCAAGTGAAATAGGTATAGGACTGCTGAAAACCAGCTTTTCCAAGGGCATGCATCATCGCAGGTGTTGTGAAAGCCTCTGCAAGAAAAATAACCTGAGGATATTTTTGATTTATCTTGGCAATGAAATCTGCCCAGAAATTAATTGGCTTAGTATGAGGATTATCAACTCTAAAGATATTGATTCCAAGTTCTATCCATAGCGTTACCACTCGATAGATTTCTGCAAATAGCCCTGGATAATCATTATCAAAATTTAGTGGATAGATATCTTGATATTTCTTTGGAGGATTCTCAGCATAAGCAATAGAGCCATCAGCCCTCTTTGTAAACCACTCTGGATTTGTCTTAACCCAGGGATGATCGGGGGAGCATTGCAGGGCTAGATCAAGTGCAACTTCAATATTGTTTTTCTTGGCAACTTTAAGAAAGTATTTAAAGTCATCAAAGCTGCCAAGCTCCGGGTTAATCGCATCATGGCCCCCTGATTCATTGCCAATAGCCCAAGGAACCCCAGGATCAAGCGGGCCTGCGGTAAGTGAGTTATTTCTGCCCTTGCGATGGGAGTATCCAATTGGATGAATCGGCGGGAGATATAAAACATCAAAGCCCATTTTGGCCACATCTTCAATTCGATCTGCTGCGCTTCTAAAGTTTCCAGAACTTATTGAGCCATCACTATTTTTCTTTGCGCCCTCGCTTCGAGGAAAGAATTCATACCAATTTCCAATTAGAGCTCTCTCACGCTCGACTCTAATTGGATAGCTCTCTGATTTTGTCATTAGAGCCTTGGCAAACTCTCCAGGATTTTGGGCACTTACTTCAATATAGAAACTCCAATTACCTAGAGCTTTGGGCCTTAGATGCGCTTCAAATCTCTGGCTATTTGGCCAAATCTCAACCATCTTCTCGCGTGAAGAGATCTTTCCATTCTCATCAACTAGAACTGCGTAGGCATCAAAGCCTTCATGGCTCTCTCTGATGATGGTGGCAGAGATTGCAACCGCCTCATCAACTACAGCTTTGGCACCAATAAATTCTCCACCAAAGAAAGTGGTTGGAGAGATATCGACTATTCCAAAGCGAGAGATCATCCAGATCCTTCGGTATTTCCTGGATCTGCTGCAGTGACATTGTTTAACTCATACTTTGCAATTGCCTTCATAACAACTTTAGGAGAGATTTTTCCTTGATTAGCAAGCTGTGAGAGAGCTGCAACAACTATTGACTCGGCATCTACTTTAAAGTGGCGGCGTAGTGCGCCTCTGGTATCAGATAGACCAAAACCATCGGTTCCAAGGGAGGCAAAGTTCTGCTCCACCCAAGGAGCAACTTGATCTTGAACCGTTCTCATGTAATCACTAACTGCAAGAACGCTTCCTTTATAGTTTTTAAGTTTAGTGGTGAGGTAGGCGCTCTTCTTATTTAGAGGATTTAGAAGATTATGTCGATCAACTTCTAGGCCATCTCGCCTTAGCTCATTCCAAGATGTGATACTAAATACGTTGGCGCTAATCTTCCAATCACTAGCAAGCAGATCTTGCGCTTTAAGTGCCCAGTTAAGAGCTACTCCTGAGGCCAAAAGATTGACGTGGCGCTTAGCTCTGCGCTGCTTTTTAGCCTTTGCATAGAGATAGATACCTTTTAATAAACCTTCAACATCTAGATTCTCAGGCTCTGCTGGTTGAACATATGGCTCGTTATAGACAGTGAGGTAGTAGAAAATATTCTCGCTATTTTCGCCATACATTCTCTTCAAACCATCTTTAACAATATGGCCTAGTTCATAGGCAAATGCTGGATCATAGGCAACTACAGCGGGATTAGTTGAGGCTAGAAGTTGTGAGTGGCCATCTTCATGCTGCAAACCTTCGCCATTAAGGGTTGTTCTTCCAGCAGTTGCTCCCATAACAAAACCGCGTGCCATCTGATCTGCTGCTGCCCAGAATGCATCTCCAGTTCTCTGGAAGCCAAACATGGAGTAGAAGATATAAACAGGAATCATTGGTTCATCATGAGTTGAGTAAGAGGTGCCAACCGCGGTAAATGAAGCAGTTGATCCAGCCTCATTTATACCTTCATGCAGAATTACTCCAGAGGTTGATTCTTTATAAGAGAGCATCAACTCTCTATCTACTGCCAGATATTGCTGGCCATGTGGTGAGTAGATTTTCATAGTTGGAAAGAGTGAATCCATACCAAAAGTTCTAGCTTCATCAGGAATGATTGGGACAATTCGATGTCCAAGTCCCTCAACTTTTGCTAGATCTTTAAGCAGGCGAACAAAGGCCATTGTGGTGGCAATTTCTTGCGTTCCAGAGCCCCTTGTCATTACTGCAAAATCTGAATCTTGCGGCTGGGGGAGAGGCTTTGATTTTGATCGTCTTCTTGGGACTGATCCACCAAGTTCTGCTCTCTTCTCCATCATGTATTGGAACTCTGGTGATTCTTTTCCGGGATGGAAATATGGTGGAAGCTTTTCATCTAATTTCTCATCATCTATTTCTAGATAGAGACGATCTCTTAGCGCTTTTAGATCTTCAAGCTTTAGCTTCTTCATCTGATGGGTGGCATTTCGTCCTTCAAAATGTGATCCCAGGGTCCAGCCCTTAATGGTTTTAGCAAGAATTACAGTGGGTTGGCCTTTATGGTTCATCGCTGATTGATAAGCAGCGTAGAGCTTCTGATAATCATGGCCGCCGCGCTTTAGATTCCAAATATCATCATCGCTCCAATTAGCCACCATTGCAGCTGTTCTTGGATCGCGATTAAAGAAATTCTCTCTGACAAAGGCGCCGCTTTCTGCCTTATAAGTTTGGAAATCTCCATCCGGCGTCTTATTCATCAGCTCAACTAGCGCGCCCTCTTTATCCATAGCAAAGAGTGGATCCCACTCTCTACCCCAAACTACTTTGATTACATTCCATCCTGCGCCAGTAAATAGGGCTTCAAGTTCTTGAATAATCTTTCCATTGCCGCGCACCGGTCCATCAAGTCTCTGCAGATTGCAATTAATGACAAATGTTAAATTATCTAGATTTTCTCTAGCAGCAAGAGTTAGCGCTGAAACGCTCTCTGGTTCATCCATCTCGCCATCGCCAAGAAATGCCCAGACATGTTGGCCCGAGGTATCTTTAATTCCGCGGTTATGAAGATAGCGATTAAAACGGGCTTGATAAATTGAATTAATCGGACCAAGTCCCATAGAGACAGTTGGAAACTCCCAGAACTCTGGCATAAGTCTTGGATGTGGATAGGAGGAGAGTCCGCCACCGGAGTGTGAGAGCTCTTGTCTAAATCCATCTAATTGATGCTCGCTAAGGCGTCCTTCAAGAAATGCTCTGGCATACATTCCAGGTGATGCATGTCCTTGGAAAAATATCTGATCGCCGCCGCCCGGATGATCTTTTCCTTTAAAGAAGTGATTAAAGCCAACTTCATATAACGCGGCAGATGATGCAAAGGTTGAAATATGTCCGCCAACACCAACTCCAGGGCGCTGGGCGCGATGGACCATGATTGCTGCATTCCATCTGATGTATGCCCTAATTCTTCGCTCTAGAAATTCATCACCAGGAAATTGTGGTTCACTCTCAGGTGGAATGGTGTTCATGTAATCGGTAAGACGCAGATTTGGAAGTTGAATATTTGCCTCATGAGCGCGCTTAATAAGTGAGAGCATTAGGTAGCGAGCCCGCGCTGGTCCGGCATACTTAATTAAGGAATCAAGGCTTTGGTGCCATTCGGCGGTTTCATCGGGATTGGCATCGATTAGCTGATCCACATGGAGGTCTTGGAGATTATTCATATTCTCTGGGCCTGGGCTCACAGGGCTATCTTTGCCTTAAATGGCTCTTTGAGTGAAATCCAAGGAGTGTGAGTTTGCCCCTTTTACCAAGTTGCTTTCTAGCCCTTAAGAGTGTGGACTTAGCCCGTAAGGCTCAACTTTTGAGCGAGCTAAGAAAGTTAAGGAGAAGGCATTGAGCACCCCGCCGGTGGGGCCAGGGCAACTGGCATCCCGAATGGGAATCCAGAGCGGTTTTCTTGTATTAGAGCGAGGCTTTGGAAGTGATTGCGATGAAGCAATTCGTAGCGAAATCTCAACTGCTGCTGGAAGTGATTTTCTTGATGAGAATTCTCAAGAGGTAGTAGATGCAGTTATCACCTGGTGGCGCGAAGATGATGGCGATCTAATCGACGAATTAGTTGATTGCCTTACCTACTTAAGTGAATCAGGACCTATCTGGCTTCTAACACCAAAAGTCTCAAGGCCAGGACATGTTGAACCAAGTGATATTCAAGATGCAGCCCAGACTGCAGGCTTAAGTCTTACCTCAACGCTAGCGGCATCAAAGGATTGGACAGCAACTAGATTAGTTGCGCGAAAGAGTGGAAGAAAATAATGGCAATAAAAACTGGAGATCTTGCACCTGATTTTGAATTGGTAAATCAATTTGGAGAGAAAGTTATGCTCTCCTCATTTAGAGGCAAGAAGAATGTTGTTCTAGTCTTCTTCCCATTTGCTTTCACTGGCACCTGCACCGGAGAGCTCTGCGCGCTAAGAGATGATCTATCGGCTTTCCAAAATGAAAATATCGAACTGCTTGCAATCTCATGTGATGCGATGTTTACCCAGAAAGTCTTTGCAGAGAAGGAGGGCTATAACTTCCCACTTCTCTCTGACTTCTGGCCCCATGGCGCAGTTGCGATGAAATATGGAGTATTCAATGAAGATCGCGGTCTTGCGCTACGCGGCACATTTATTATCGATAAGGCAGGAATTGTCCGTTGGAGCGTAATAAATAGCCCTGCTGAGGCGAGAAAAATCGAGGATTACAGAAGCGCGCTAGCCTCGTTATAGACTGCGCAAGTATTTTGATAGGGCGCTTAGCTCAGTGGTAGAGCGGCTCGTTTACACCGAGTAGGTCGGGGGTTCAAAACCCTCAGCGCCCACCAAGAATTCCATCACCAGGCTCCATCGTGAATGAAACAAAATGCTTATTGTTATTCTTGGAATATGGCAAGCCACTCCATTAGAGAGATCGCCTTAACTGATGCTTC
>Ga0194115_10000316_pt1 | contig 74500 bp, 57 predicted proteins | sample TA2MahsurfametaG_3_FD_148656 | JGI IMG/M metagenome (GOLD analysis project Ga0194115, IMG submission 148656) | Freshwater microbial communities from Lake Tanganyika, Tanzania - TA2015002 Mahale S4 surface | ecosystem: Environmental > Aquatic > Freshwater > Lake | place: Tanzania: Lake... | reverse complement strand
AATAACCATAATAAAAACAATCATTTATAACTAAATGGTTAAATAAAAGTAAAGATTAACAACAATAACCATAATAATAACAATCATTTATGAAAAATATATTGAATAATAATAAAGATTAATAACCATAATAACCATAATAATAACAATCATTTATGAAAAATATATTGAATAATAATAAAGATTAACAACAATAATAACCATAATAATAAATATAATAATAACCATAATAATAACCATAATAATAACCATAATAATAACCATAATAATAAATATAATAATAAATATAATAATAAATATAATAATAACCATAATAATAAATATAATAATAACCATAATAATAACCATAATTAACTAAATAGTTAAATAAAAAATAACAATAAAATGATTATGATTATAACGAATAATATTAACAATAAAATGATTATGATAATATTAATTTAACATACTAAGAATAATAAATATAATAAGGTGTTGTTAATATGTTTACTAATTAAAAATAATAACAATAATAATATTAAATAAATGATTCATTTTCACATAATTTCTTTAATTTATTAATACCATATTAATTATATGGTTTATTTTAAAATAATACAACATTTATATAAATATTAATAATATTTATAATTTTATTATATATTGGGTTAATTGTTATATTAATATTATATATATTAGATTAAAATTTATCATTATTATTTATAACTTATTCAATGTTTTACTTTACATTATATATATATATAACAAATTATTACATTAAAAAATAATATTAATAACGATATTAATAATATTGAACATAAAATATGATTTTTTTTTTAATATTTTATTTCATATAATTAAAAGATGTAAAACGATTATTAAATGTATAAAACTGGATTATTTATATAAATGTAAGATTTTATTTTAACTTAATCATTAACAAATAATGAATTATATTAAATAAATTAATTAGATACGTAAGAATAGAAACATTAATTTGTATTATAAATGTTAAAAAATACATATAATAATACAATTAAAAACACAAATGGTTATAATTAATTTATTATTGATATAATTGATTATAGATAAATAAGTAATATTATTAAAAATAACTTTGATATGTTAAATACATAAAATGTATAATTATAAGTTATTTATAAATTTATTAATATTAATGTAAATGATGTTATTTTTGATAATTAAATGTTAATATATAATAATTAATAACAAAGTATATTTTAAAATAATTAATTTAATAAAATTAATATTATATCATAAATAAATGATTAATAAAAAGATTAATAACATTTTTCATTTATAATATAAGATATATAATTACCATATGCTTAATCAAATATATTATTAAAATGTGTTTTATTTACATAAGAATTATATGAATAATAAAATAAATAAATAACATATTAAATTATTAAAAGTGATGATTTTAAAAAAATTAACATTTAATAATTAAATATTTATAAATAATATGAGTATATATTACAAAAATATAATAGTTTATTTAATTAAAATATCAAAAATAGTATTGATTAAATATAAAATATGTTAACATAATATAAAAAATTAAAGAAAAAATAATGTTTATTATATAATGTATAATAAATAATGTTTGAGTTTAGTGATCAAAATATATAAAATTCTGATGATGTTTAAATAATATAATAAATACCAATAAGTAATTTTATTAATTAATTATTTAATAATATGATAAAAACAATGTTAGTTTAAATTAATTTATAGAATAAATAAAATGATTTATGAATATTATAATACTTTTTTTTTAGTTTTTTAAAAAAGAATGAGTTTAAATTAAATAGTATGTTATAGAGATATAATTATTATTATATTTATTTTAGTTATAATAATATATGTTATACATATAAGTATAAATAAGAGAAATGATGATTAATAAAATTAGTAATTAAATGAATGTATTAAATCATAAAGTAATAATATAATTAAAAAGAATTTTGAATCATATGGTTAATCAAATAATTGTGTAGATTGTAAAGATAATTTTGCTAATATATTATCAAAAAGTATTATATAATAAAATGATCTTTAAAAATAAGATAATTTTATATAAAACGTTTTATAGTAATATTAATAAAATAATCATTAATTAATTGATAAAAAATAATAAGATATTCAATAATAATATTAATAATAAAATAATAATCAAAAATAATAATATTAATAATAAAATAATAATCAATAATAATAATATTAATAATAAAATAATAATCAATAATAATAATATTAATAATAAAATAATAATCAATAATAATAATATTAATCATATAATAATAATCAATAATAATAATATTAATCATATAATAATAATCAATAATAATAATATTAATCATATAATAATAATCAATAATAATAATAAGATGATGATTAAATATAACATTGTGAATAAAGATAATAACTTTGCGAAAAATTATCTGATATAGATTGTACTAATTTTAAATAAGATTGTTTAAATGAACATGAATTTAATGCAGGTGATTTTAGAATAGATAGATAAATGTAAAATGGTGATTTTTAATAAACAAATTATGAATGTTATAAAAATAATATGTGTAAATAAAATAAATAATAAACAGAAGATTAATGTAAATTAGCAAAAGAAAATATAAATAATTAATATAAATAATTAATATAATAAAACTTATAATAAACAAAATAATATTTAAAACCAATGTAATAAGAATAAAAAATGTTATCAGCTTATTCAAAAGTATTTAGTTATTTATCATAAAATGATGAAGTTAATAAAGAATGTAAAGATTTATTAGAAAAAGATGAAAGAATATATTTAATATCAACAATAATACCTAAGAAAAATAAACATTGTTTATAAAATGTATATGAAAAATATGAAGTTGATAACTTAAAAAAACATAAATAACAATAAGAAGTTATATCATTTAATGCTAAATCAACAAAAAAAGTAAATGACTATATAACTGAAATAGCAAGATAATAAAGATATGGTTGATCATTCATTGTCATATAATTACATTTTTTAATGTTTTATGTGTTATTATTGTAATTTTTTTTATAATTAATCAATATCAAACTATTTATGATCAAATTAACATTAATGATATTCAGGTAATCTATGTTTTTAACAAAAATTTTATTAACATTTACATATAAAATATGTATAATTTAATTTATGATTACATTAATTACATTTTAACATATTTTTTTATATTTTTACATAATATATTAATTAAAATATTTAAATACATATAAAATCATATTTTTTTTTATTTTAATTTTATTTTTTATTTTTAGTATATAAAAAAAGAATTAAAAATGGAAAAAGATTTTAATGAATTAGAATTTGTTTTAAAACAAGTATAAATGTAATAATAAATTAACTCTGAAGCAAGTAATAGTATAAATAAAATTGTTAATGATAAAAAGAAATCTAAATCAAAATAAGATAAAGATGAAACTAATGAAAAAAGACCTAAATCAGGTAAAAAATAAGATAAAGATGATAATGAAAAAGAAGATAAAAAGAAATCTAAATCAAAATAAGATAAAGATGAAACTAATGAAAAAAGACCTAAATCAGGTAAAAAATAAGATAAAGATAATAATGAAAAAGAAGATAAAAAGAAATCTAAATCAAAATAAGATAAAGATGAAACTAATGAAAAAGAAGATAAAAAGAAATCTAAATCAAAATAAGATAAAGATAATAATGAAAAAGAAGATAAAAAGAAATCTAAATCAAAATAAAAAATGACACAATAAGATGAAGATTTATAAATTTAACATGAATTTATTAAAAATTTAATTATTGATAACCCAAATTAATTTAAATCAAATTCAGGTTAATAAAAATGTCAATATTGTAATTAAGTAATTTAAAATTAATGAATAAAATATATTTTTTTTTATTTATAATAAAAATGTTTTAAAAGTAATCATATGATATAAATGATGTTTATTTATTAATTAATAATAATAAAGATTTATTTATAAATACATTATAATAATACTAAAATAATATAAAATATATATTTTATAATAATAAAAAATATGATAAAACAATATAAATTGATTAATAAAATATATACATAATAATAAATTTCATTAAAACATGTTATAATTAATATAATGTTATTTTTGATATATAATATAATAAATGTGATTAATATAAAATGATATTATAAAATATACAAATAATAGATAATATAGATGATTCATATGAATAATTTATTTAAAATATTGATTATATATTAATTGATAAAGGTATTAATATTTCTTTTTATTTAGAAAATGAATAATAGTAAAAAAATGATTAATTAATTTGAATAATATTAATAATTAGCTATATAATTAAAATATATATTTACATTTAAAGATGATAATTTATAATAAATTATAAAATTACAATAGATATATTAAATATATGATATTATTAAATTAAAATAACATTTAACATAATTATTATATAACACATACATTAAATAATATTAAAATTATTAATAATTAGAAGAAATATCATTATTATGAATATCATTACCATATTAATAATTTAACAAAACCATATTGTTAATATTTTTTTTTATCTATTTATATTTATATTGATAATTTTTTATCTTATTTATTATTTTAAATCTTTTATTATTATAATATTATATATTATTTATCATTTGATAAATATAATGTAAAAATATCATTATTAATAAAATAACTAATACAATTTTTTTATTAATCATTTTATATATTATATATTTTACCATCTTTAATATCATTAATATTATCAATAATATCATAATATTAATCATCAAAGTTTAATAATAATTATGATTAATAAATATTTTATTGTTATATATTTAATTTTATTATATACATATTTTATAATAAATATTATTTATTATTATTAAATAATATTTTATCTTACATTTATAATGTTTCAATATATAATTGATCATCTTAAATTAGTTATTAATTATGAAGTTAGAAATTATATATTAATTCACAAACATATAAATATTTATCATCAGTTTTATTTACTTTTTTATTTATTTATTTTAAATTTATATTTAAACATTAATAATCTTAATTATATTAAATTTCTATAACATCTTATTTTGTTACATCATAAAATTATTCAATATATATTATTTTTAATATATTAATTTATGTTTCATTTGATACATATAAAATTAAAAATTTATTATTATATATTCTATAACCAAATATATTTTTATTAAAATAACCATCATTATTTTAAATACCATATATATATTATTTAATAAAAACATTATCAACTTAAGATTTATATACATTTTTTATTGATAAATTTGTATTTGTTAAATAAATATCTAAATCTTATTTATATAACATTATATTGTTTTTAAATTAAATATTTTAATATTATGACAAAATAGTATTATTAACAACTTAATATTCATAATAATCACTTATATATATTTATTTAAATTAATGTGAATATATAAAATAACTAAATACACAAAATGTTAATAATATAATAATTATATTTAACATGTTTTTTTTATTAAATAAAACATTAATATAATAAAAAATATTATATATATAAAATGTATGAAACAGAATAAAGTTTAACATAAATATTCATAAATAAACCAATTAAATAAACTAAATCATATAAAAAAATTATAATTAATATTATTATGTAGTGTTTTAATATTGGTTGTTTTTTAACTTTTATATTGTTATATATAAATTATGATGAATAAAATGATAACATTTCTAAAAATATTTGTTTAATGTTCATTATTATGTATTCAATTTATTATTTTGTATTAATTTGTTATTTGATATATAAATGTAAATAAAATACACCATTGTTAAAATGAAAAATATGATTTTTTTTTTATTATAATAATATATTTAATCTATTTATATAAAAACATGTACTAATATAAATTATCAACATCATAAATATATAAATTATTTGATAATAAATATAATGAAAAGAACTTAATTAAATTATTTAATTCATTAGTGTAAGAAGATAAAAGAATATAAATATTAACAAAATAATAAGAATAAGAAATATTATTATATACATAAAAATTATTATAAGATGTTTAATAATATAATAAATAAACAATAGATGATGAATATTTAATAAATTAATATTTATAATAAGATGATAATATATTATATAAAGTATTTAAAAATATACCATTATAATAAATAAATAAATTAAGGAAATAAATAAAAAATAAATATTATTTAATATTTTTTACTAAATATTAAGGTGTTTTAAATGAAGATATTTAAGTTAAACATTTAAATATAATTGATAATAATAAAAAGTTTACTAAATAATTAGTTTTTAATGATTAATATCAAATAGAATTAATATCAAAAGTAGATGGATTTATAAAAAAATAAAATAAAGATGAATATGAATTAATTGAAATTAAAAATAGAAAAAATAATATTTTATAAACAATACCATATTATGAAGTTATTTAATGTTAAATATATATGTATATGTTAAATATAAATAAATGTTTATAATTATAGTTTTATAATGATAAGTATAAAATAAAAAGAATTTATAGATCAGAACATATTTTATTTGAATTAATGTTAAGAATAGAATTATTTTATGAATACTTTCATTAATTTATGATAAATGATTATGATAACATAGTATAATAAAATAAAGATAATTTACATAAAATACATGAATTGATAACATAAAATATTATGAAAATATAATAATAATTAAAAGAAAGAGTTAACCATATATTAATTGAAGATATAATTTATATAAAAGATGATATATATGATAATTAATTTTAATAAATAGATTGGTTATAAAATAATTAAATTTAAATTAATACTAATTATTAATGGTATTGATATGAATATGATTTTTTTTGTGGTAATTTGTGAAAATTGTGTTCACGATGAAAATGTTTAATATGACTATTATTTCAAAATAATAGAAAATATATTAAAATAAAATAATGATACTATTATTTATAACAAAACAAAAATATTATATTAAACATTAATATAATATAGAGACTAAGAAACTAAATAATTAATCTAAAATTTAAAAATTAGTTGAGGTTTATAGTATTTTTTTTTATAAAAAATATAACATATTTTCATTTTTATATATATTATTCAATATTATTTTCATCTATAACTATTTATTTTTATTCTTATAGTTATTATATATATTAAATTAATTCACTAAATTCATTATAACCAATAGCTTTCATTTATAAATTTTTAACTAATTTGTTATTATCTAAAATATATTTTGATATAACGATAGGTACAGTTTAATGATTAAATTTATTTTTTAATTATTGTTTTTAATCTTATTCAAAATATATTTAATTTGATGAATTTGATAATATTGTATTTATATTTTTAGCTATTTTTTTAAGATGTTTTTAATAATTATGTTAACTATTTGATTAAATAAAATCAGGTTAAATTATTATTTTTTTATCATAGTATTTTTATAAAAATAATTATTTTTACTATTCATTATTTTTATCTACTAAATATATTTTATATAATTCTTCAATACAATAACACATTGATTTTATTTTTTATTAATTTACTAAATCATACATAGCCATACTATAACCACATTAATTTGAATAAATAAAATGTAAATTTAAATAATTATAATTAGTATTATTTTTAAACATTTAATCTAAGTTATTCAAATTAGTTGTAACATATAATATATCACTCATTTTTTATATATAAATATAATTTTTTATTTTTAATAAATATATATTCATATAAAAATATATGTAAAATAAATATATATCAAATATACATTTACATTTTTCATCAATTGTTGATTATAAATAATTAATTTAATTAATATTAACTAATTATAAATATAATAATTTATACTTTAATATTTAAAATATTGATTAAGTTTAACAATTATTCATTATTAAATATGAAAATATTTATAATAATAGTACTAAATAATTTGAATAAGCTAATGATATTATTATTGATAAATATAAATTTATTCAAATAAATTAAATATAATAAGAAGATATATAAAAAATATATGATATAATTGATAATATTTAATAATAAAACAACTTTAATTAATTATATGATTTAGGTAGAATGATGTATTCATTAGTAAAATATGATAAATTATATAAAATATATATTAAAGCTATTAAATAAAAAATAATAAATGAATAGTTAAAAACATTGTATATTAGAATATAATTAGGTTCATTATATAAAATCGTAAATAATTAATAAGTTTATTATAAAAGTATAGAAGAATTATAATATTTACATAAATAATTATATAAAAACAAAATATTAGATTAAATAAAATTAATAATATCAATATCAAAATCATAAAAAATAAATAAATTTAATTATATAGTTAAATAAACAAAAATATTGTTTAAATAATTAAATTATGATAAATATTTATATATGTAACCATTAATAATTAGTATAGATTTAATTGGTTGTGAATAAATTTAATTAAAATTTGATTTAATTAAAGATTAAATATAAGATTTACTCGATTATAGTAAATAAATATTATATGTACACTTAGGTGAATATGATTAATAATTTTTTATTGATTTTATATAATATTTTAGTAAATATATAAAAACAATAGCACATGGTATTATTATGTATGATAATGAATATTTATAAAATATATTTGATGAAATATTAAAAAAATAAACAATAAATATTGAAATATGTCCTGTTTCAAATTATATATTGTATTAAAAATTACCTAATTAATAATTTTTTGATAAATATAAAAATATTATATATATTGGTAGTGATAATGATTCTAAAATTAAAAATTGTACATTAAATGACAACTTTTAGTTTTTATATTAACATATTGATAAATAAACAATTGATTTTATATATAATAATTAAATTAATACATTAAAATGATATTAATATATATTTTTTTTTATCATTAAAATATTTTAAAATCAACTTATTTATTTATAACATCTCTTATTTATACCATTTATATGTATTTATTTTTAATAAAGTTAAATAAATCTTAATTATAAACACTATATATTGAAACATCTTTTTATATTTATAATATAGGTTAATTATTACAATCTATTATTGTTTATTATAATTCTATATTTTTACTTTATAATGTATTTAATTATTAATAACTAATATATGGTTAATCATAAAAAACATTTATATCATTTTATGATGTTAATTATAATTATTCAATATACTTATTAATATTGTTAATATTATCATTTATTTAAAACATATCATATGTTAATTATTTCTTATTTTTTGTAAATAAATTAGTATTATAATTTTATTTTAATTTATCATAATTTTATTATAAAAATAACACACTTGTTAATTAATATTCTTGTTATTAAAATTATTATATATACTAATTAAATGTTAAAAATATATTGTTTTATAAATAAATTATATAATTTAAATAATAACTATAATAAATTTCTAATATGTTTTATTTATAATATTTACAAAATAATATATAATATTATTATTCATTGATAAAATTTATATGATATTATATATTTTAAATAATTGTTAAATATTTAACTAAATATGTTTTAGTTTATGTTTTAAATATAGCATTTTATAATACTAATTAATTAGTTTAAATTTATTTTATATAATCTTAACGATATATTTTTATTTTATCTTATTATTCTTTATTGAAATAATAATTAATATCTTCTATATCTAAATTAGTTAATTATAATAAATCATATGTATATAAATTAATTAAACGTGTTATATAATCAATAACTTTTTAAATATATTACTATAATGTTAACTCATCATTATTATTTATAATAGGTTTATATTAAATACACATTATTGATGAATATATGTTTATTGATTATTAATTTATATTGTACTATATTTTATTACTAATATTATCATCGAATATATATTTAAATTTATACTATAATTAATCATTTACATCAATATATTTTATATCATTTAATTATAAATTAATATTATTTTTAACATAATCGTTTATAAATATACTATAATTATAAAATAAAATATTCATTAAAAAATTTATTATATTTAAATGATTTTAAAAATATACTTATTATAAGTAATCAAAATATTCATTAATAATATTATTATCTTCTAAATTTAATATTTCAATAAACTAATTTACATAAAAATTATATTCTTTTTAATAACTATTATTTTCTAATGTTATATATTAGAATAAATTTTTATTACAATTTTATATATACTATTCAATATCTAAAATATCTAAATTAAATTAAACTATACCATTATTTGAATAAAATAATGTTTTATATAAATCATCATGTAATTAATTAGTATTATTAACAATTATATTTTAATAATTTGTTATTTATTTATCAAATAAGTATATTTTTTATTCAATTAAGAATTTATTATCATATATTTATTTAATAAACGCTTTAATATCATTAATATCTTTAAATTATAATATAAAATTGTCATAAATTTATATATTTTATTAAATAAATAGTTATTTAAATAAATCAATGTAATCAATTATATTCATTTATATTTAATCATCTGTTATGTCTTCATATATAGTTATTTGTGATAATTTTAATATTTATTAACATATTTTTTATTTATCACATTAAATTTCATTAAATAATTATTGATTTAAATAAATAAACTTAACAAATTATTATATTGTTGATTATTATTTATTTATAACAACTGTTTATTGATCAATTATGTATTATTAATAACAATTATATTATAAATCTGGTATAAATATTTTATTATATTTTTAATTTATTTATATTTTTTATTCATTATAATCTAAATATTTATTTTATTTATATTAATCATTTTAATATAGTGTTATTATTGATATTTATTATTTATTAACATAATATGGTTTAATTTATTATTACATATTTTAATCAAATTTATTTAATTCATAAAATTATATACATCTTAATATTTATTATTAATTATCTTTATTTGAAACAATGTTATTTAAATCATCATATATTTAAATAATTATTTAAATATCTTAATATTATTACATCTTTATTTAATCAATTATTTATTATTTATATTCATATATTTTATATAATTTATTTAATAATATATCATCTTAATTTAATGATGTTTTATATTAAATTTCAGATAAATTATATATTTATTATTATTTGTTATCATAACATTATTATATTTAAACAGGTATATCTATACTAAAATAATCTTTATACTAATAGAATTTATTAAATAAATCAATATCTATTTAATAGAATTTATTAATAATTTATAATAAATCATTATATATTTACATCAATTGTATTTTATAAAATAATATTGTTTATAAATTATTTATGATATTTGTTTTACTATATTATAATTTTAACATCATTTCATTATATACAATTTATTATTAATAGTTTAATTATAATATATTTTCAGTTTCTTATAATATTATTATTAACATATTATCGCTTAATTATTTAATTTATTAAATAAAATTCATTAAATCATTTTATTATGTATTATAATCTAATTTAATAAAATAATTAATATATTTCTAATAATCTTTTATCTAATCAAATTCATTTATTAATTTAGTAATATTACTACTTTCAAATAATTTATCATATTATTTTATTTATTCATAAATATCATTATAAAATAAGAATTATTAATTATATTCTTGTTTATTTAATAATTCTAATATTATATATAAAAACAGTTATTTATATTATTTATCAAATTAATTTATATAATAAAATATACCATTTTATTAATAAATATAATCATTTATTAATATATCACATTATTAAATTAAATATTATTTAACATATTATTATGTTTTATTTAAATATTATTGAATTTATTTTATTTACCAATCAATTAATTTTAACACTTTTATGTATTATGATAATTATGATGTTGAATTTACATTATCAAAATATAAATATTATTTATAAATATTATATATTGATAACATTTTATTATTATCAAAATTATCTTATATTTATAATTAATATTATATTAATTAACATTATTTATATAAAGGTATTAATTAAATATCATATAATATAATATCATTTTTACATTTTGTTATGTTTTATATTATATTTTTAACATATTTAATATTATTAATATCATAATATATCATAAATGTAAATATTTATGATATATATGTTAAATTATCATTAGTGTATTATACATTTTAGAATATATATTAAAACAATGATATTTTAAACATTTATTGTTATGTTTAATAATCTTATGTTTTATATAATTATATAACATCATTAATATTTTTAATATTTATAGGTTTATTACATAATTATTATAAATATTATTAATACGTATTATCATTTATTAGTTCTTATAATATCAATTATTTGAAATATATTTTTTAATTATATTCTTATATTAATTACATCATTTTATCATTTATATAATTATTATTTATATATTTTTAAATATATTAAATATTAGTTTATGTTTTAATATAATATTTATTAATATCTTATATTTAAAACTATTCATTTTAAATAATCTCTTTTTAATCATTTTAATATAATAAATAAGTAAAATCATTAAATATATTGTTTTAAATAGTATATGTGTTATATAAATTATATAATTATTAAATTAAATTTGTTTATGATAATTATAAATCATTAAACTTATTTATTGTTTACATATGATTATCAAATATTAATTTAAATTTTTAATAATTAAATAATTATTAAAAATATTTTAATGATATAATATGAGGATAATTTAAAGTAAAATCATATAAATACCAATAAATAAATTCACATGTTTATAATTATTTTATTTAAATTACATCTTATTATAAATAAATTGTTTTAGATTTAATTAATTTTAAATATTCTATTTATTTAATTATGTCATCTGTTTATTAATTATCTTATTAATAATAATCATATCGTTCTTATACATCTATTAATGAATCAATTATTTATTCAAATTAATTTGAATATAATAAATCATATATAATTAGTTGTTATTAATTATATAAATGTTATAAATATGATTTAATAAAATATATAGGTATTTTTAATATTTATTTTAATACATCATTATCTAATAATATGAAATAATTATAAACATATTGGTTATTAATATATATATCAAAATCATATTTTATATTATTCATTTATTTATATAGTTAATAATGTATTGTTTAAAATAATTATTATTCATTAATATTTTTTATTTAACATTAATATACATTATTTTAATATTTTATGTTATTAATTTAATATTGTTATAAAAATTAATTAAGTTATATAATATATTTTGTTAATGTTTATTTATTATCAATAGTATAATTATTTTATGAATTTATTAAATCAATTATTTTTATAAATTAATCATTATCAAAATTATCAATTTATTATAAAAATGTTTATAAATATATTATTCTATTATTTAAATTATCAACAACTTTGTTATTAATAATTATATCATTATTAATTATTTTATTATTATTTGATATAAACTAATCAATTTATTATTAATATTTATTATTGAAATCAATTATTTCATTATAAAATAAATTATTTATTAATTAATTTGTTTAATTATCAATATCATATTATTAATATATACATTTAACTAATATTTATTAACTTTTAAATACAAATTTATTATTAACAAATTAACATTAATAATACTTTTTATATATTTAAAATTAATATTATGATAACAATATTTATTTTTCAATATCTTTTATTTAATCATTGTAATCATTAATATTTATTTATTTATGATCTTTTATTTATTATATTAATTTATTTATTTATAATTCAATGTTTATATAATTCTTTTAGAAATTACCATTTAGTCTATAAATTTATAATATATCTTATAACAAATCTATAAAATAATACTTATTCATTTACTAATTTAATGATATATAATCAATATATTTTAAATCAAATTATATAATTTATTTACTATTATTAAATTAATATTATAATATATCTTAATATAATTTATTAATATCAATTTATTTCAAATAAGAAACGTAATCATATTAATAACATTATTAACATTAATATTTATATATAATTGATTATGTACGATGTTTAAATTATTTTAACTATTTTTATTATTCAACAAATATATATTTAATTATTTAATTGTTTAATTTATATGGTATTGTCAATTAACATGGTTATTATATTAATTATTATTCAAATTAATTATTTGTATCATTTAATTATATTGATAATATGTTTTTAGATTACATAATAAATATTTATAATAACTATTCATTATTATTAATTTCAATAATATTATATTACACATATTATTAAATTTATTATATTATATATTAAATTATTTCATTTATATTATGTTTAATTGACACTATTTTATTACTTTATTCAAATTAAAAATTATCTAACATTGGTGATATATCTTTATATTCAATACCATATTATTATAATTATTATATTTTATATATTTTTTAATATTTATCATAACAATTATTATTATTAAAATATATATTAATATTCTCACAAATTATTTATAATATATTATTAATTTTAATAATATCATTGTTATTATAATTAACATAATGAAGATCTTAATTATTTATAAATAATTAATTATTTTATGATGTATATATTTCAGGATAATTATTTTATTAATATAATTAGTTTATTAAATTTAATGGTTGTTATGTAAATATTTATTTATAAAACTTATCATTATTTTTAATTAATTAATAAATTTTAATATCAATTATATTACACCATTATATTTATTTTAAATCATTATTATATGATAATATTTAATATTATTTATATTTTTCAATTTAATTCAATTTTATTATTTATATTGATTATTCATTTTTAATAATTATATTATGATTATCATTATCTATTATACCATATTTATGATTAACTTCATTTGATTAAATAAATTATATATTTATAAAATTACATTCAATATATTTTATTTCATCATCATGATAATCTTAAATAATTAAACTATTATATGATTATACTTATTAAATAACATTTGTTATTTATTATGTAATATTGTTATTTATACTACTTTTATATTCACCTTTAAATATATAAAAATTATTATTTTATGTATGAATATTATAAATATTATATTATTAATCTTCATTTATTTATTAATAATTATAATAAACATCTTATTATAATAATTATGATTAATATAATTAATTATGTTTGTAATCAATTTATTATTTTTAAATACTAATTTGATTATTAATTATTTATTTTTATAATACTTATACTGTATCAATTTAACCATTATCTAACTATACTAATAATTTATCATATTTCATAATATCAGTTATATTTTTATAAATAACATATTTATCATTTTTGATTAATATTTCTGATTCATTATCAATATAAACACATTAAATATCATTACTAATATCTTTATTTATATCATATCTATGTTATAAATTTAATGTGATTTTTTAATTATCTTTATATATTGTAATATGTTTATTTTATGTTTATACTTATAATATAGTAAATTTTATATCATTTGGATATACTAATTTAAATATTTATTCTTATTAATTATCTATATATAAATAATCTTAATAATAACCATAATATTTTATTAATTCTTTATCATTAAGTAATATTTTTTAATGATATTTATATGAATCTTTTTAATAATCATCAATATATAAAAAATCAATATACTCAACTTTTGTATAAATAAATTTATTTTAAATATTATCATATGTTTCAATATAATCATCTATTTAAATATATTATAATGGAAATAGTTATTATAAATTATTTATTTCATCATATTTATTTACATAAATAACTTCATTTGTTTAAATGATACCATAATGTGGTAAATATAAATCTTATAAATAATTAATTTTTTAACTATCTTTATATTATTAAACTTCATCATTTAATATTAAATTCATTTATTAATCTAATTATTTTTATTACTATGATAATATTTAAACATCACTATTTTATTATATTAATTATGTATATAGATCTTATTAACTTTAAAACATTTCTGATGCTTATTATACTATTTATTTTTTCATTTAATTAATTTAACTTAATAATTATTAAGTTTAATCTTATTATTTTGAATTAATTTACATGTTTTCTAATTATTATTTTACTTCATTTATTTAATTATCATATATTAATTTTTCAAATACTTTATCTGTTTTACTACAAATTTATTTAATGATATCATTATCAAATATATGTTTTTATATATCATATTTATGTTTATCGTATATATTATCTAATTTATTTTTATATGTTGTAATATCTTATATTGGAATATTTGTTAAATATTATTACTATTTTAATTATTTATATTCTTTTTTTTTCATTAAAATATATTTATAAATAGTATCATAAAACTATAATATTATTATAAATATTAATATAATAAAACCTATTATTGTTATTAATGATGACATATTTTATTATATTAAAAAAAAATATAATTAATTCAAATAATAATCATAAATATTAACATATTTATAATATATATATAGAATAAATTAATAGAATTTAATGATTAATTATTTTAATCAACTTTTTAAGTTTAATTAGTTTAATTAGTTTAATTATTTTAATCAACTTTTTATGTTTAATTAGTTTAATTAACTAATTAAAAATCATTAACACAAATAACAGATGATGAACTTACACAAAATTTAGAACAATTAAAATCACATTAAAAATTATCAGTTGTATTTAATTTTTATTAAATACATTAAGTTTAATTAGTACAATTAGTTTAATTAACACATTATAAAACACATGATAAATTAGTACAATTTTAATAACAATTAGTTAATTAAGTACAATTTTATGTTTAATTTGTTTTATTTAAATAATTATGTAAACATTATGAATAATTAGTTTAATTAGTTTAATTAACTATTAATAATTATGGTTACATTTAAACAAATGTTAAGTTTTAAACTAAATATTTATTAGTATCATTAAATTATTATTAATATAATTATCTCATTATATATGTTTAATTTGATTAATTTAAATAATTAGAATTATTTTATTAAACAACAGTATAATTATTTAAAAATTAACTCATATTAAACAATTAAGGTAATTGATAATTGTATTATTTTAATAATTAATTCATTTATTTAAGATTATTGTCAGAATATTATTATAAATCATTTAATTATGTTTATAATAATGAATAATTAGTTACATTATTTAAAACAAATGATTTATTTAAAAATAAAACATTTGATCTATTATTATATTATAACTATACTTATGATAAATTTTATTATAGTAAATTATGTAAAGTGTTATTAATTTATTCAAATAATAAACATGAATTAGTTTAATTTAATGTATATTATAATGTTTAATTTAATGTACCATTATATTATTGACAATATAAATCTTATTAATACTATGATTGATATTAATAACATTGTTGTTTTTATTATTATAATTATTAAACATAATTACTCATATTATACCAATATTATGATAAATCATATTACGTTTAATTCATAGTGTATTATAAATAATAATGATATTCATTCATTTTTTATTATAATTATGTTAAATTTAATTAACTATTATTAAATTAATCAAATAATAAATCTTGTTATAATTTGATAGTATCATTTAATGTTTAATTTGTTTATAATTCATATTTACCACAATATTAAGAATTAACAACAAATAATAGTTATAATAACATAATTTATATTAATATTTATTTCATTTTTTATATAGAATAATAAAAAAATAAAAAAATAATTATAATTCAATTTATTAATAAATATAGTGTTATTTATTATACATCATTTGTTATATTTATATTTTATTAACATAATTAACATTTTGTATATTTATTTTTATTATAACATTATTTATGTGATACATGTTTACAATTATGATAAACATATTTTTATTTTAAATAACCATCATATTAATTACAACATTGTTATATTTATATTAAGAAATTAATATCTTTATTTGATTTTTATGATTAATTACTTTTTGAATTTTAATAAACAATATATTATTACTATCTATCTTTTTATTCACCATTAATTTATATTTAAAAATCTTATTCTATACTATTACGTTTTTTATGATTTTTAAAACATAAACATTATAATATTTTTTTTAATAATTACATTGTTTTTATATATAACAAAAAAATATTTTAAATATCATTTTTAATAATCATCTAAAATTTATTTTAATATAATATCTTTGTTTTTAATATAACATTAATTACATTATATATTTTTTATAAAACATTAACATTGATAACAAATATATCTATAATATGATAATTATTTTAATTAATATTTGTTATTATTTTTATATGTTATATAATCATTATATATATAACCTATTTTTATTATACTATCATTATTTACTTTATACATTTTATTATTTACAATAAAATACTTTTTATAAAACACCATCTTATTTATATTATTTTTTATTATTTTAAATAAAAAAAATATTTATATAATCAAAAATATTTTAAATCTAATATTTAATTATTATCGATGTAGTTACTAATATATTATATTTTTTATTATTTTGTTACTTATTAATATTGTTATTAAAATTCATTATATTTATATATTTTATTATTAATAATCTTATATTAATCATTTCTTTATTTTAAATAATTATATATAGTATATTATTAAGTATTATTATTATTTTTTGATTATATATTATCACATATTTTTATATTATTTTCTTATATTATTTAATCATATTTTTAATATAATTACCATAAATCATATTTATGTATTAAAAAATTATTTAATTTACATTCTTATTTGATATTATTAATACTTATTGTGTTTAAATTGTTAACTAATTTATTAATTTTCATAAATTATTAATACGAATGTCTAAATATTAATTAATCTATAGTAAAATGTAAATAATAATTTATAGTTTTTTATTATATTTATTGAATTATATATTAATTATTTTCATTATTAGTTGTGTTTAAATATTATATTATTTAATTACATAATTGTTAATAATTTACATTATTTTTAAGATATTGAATAGTTAAATTATTAATATATTCAAATTAAATATTAGATAATTTTTATTTTATCATATACATTATCATTAATATAAACACAACTTATTCATAATTAATCATTTATTAATAATATATATCTAAATCTTCAATTATATATAATTCATTTGTTTTTTACATTTCATTTATTAACTCTTCATTATATTTTAAACAATAAAATTATTCTTATGTATATTGTTATATGACTTAATTATATATTTTTAATCTATTTTTATAATATAATTAGTTATTAAATAATTATGTATGATAATAATAAATATTTAAAATATTATCAAAATCATTAACATATTTTTTAATATTATCAAATGAATTTAATCTTAAACCTCTATATACAATTTATTCTATTTTTGATTCAAACCAAAATGGTTCATAAATATGTACATTTCTTACATTTTTTATATTTAAACCTTCTGCTGATGATTAAGAAATTATAACGATTAATATATTTTTACCATCATAATTTTATTCATCTGATATTATTTATAATATTTCTGTATTATCTGTTTAATTATCTAATTGAATATATTGTAAATATTATTTATCTTAACATGTTTTATAGTCATAATAACCATTATCATTTAAATATTATTTGATTATATCACAACCATGTTCTTTAAAAAATGAATATATTAAATGAACTTATTTATTTTTTTATTATAATAGTTTTAATAAACATTAATTTTTAATACCATTTTATTAATTTAATTATTTTCTAAAATTAATAAAATAAGAATCTTATACTGCTTTTTATATAAATTATATTGTATTTATAGGTTTATTTAATATTTATGATGTTGAATTATTACCATTTAAGTAATACAACATTTATTTTTAATAATCATGTAATTACTATTTATTATGTAACATATTACATTATATAACATTTTTTTTTAATACAATATCTGTTTATTAAAATTATGTAAAAAACATATCTTATGAATATAATGATAATATTTATGGTTTAGATTTTTAAATCATATCAAATTATTATTAGTTTATTAATATATTTTTATGTTATAATATTTAAAATATATTAATTAATTCTGATATATTATTTTGAAAAGGTGTACCACTCATTAATATTATAAATCCATTGAAATTAACTAATTAATTAACAAATGATTTTTTAATTGATACTTCATCTATTTTTAACTTATCTATATTTTATATATTTTCATCAATATTATATGATGTTAAATATTATGTTTCATCTACTATAATTATTTGTTTTTTATTTGTTATTATGTTTTTATAAGGTGAATTAATACCATTATATGAATTGATATAATAAATTTTATAACACTATTTAATATCTTTGGTATTGTTTATTTTATCAAAATCTAATTGATCTTTAAATAATTAATATAAATAATTATTTGTATCTTTTAAATAATCAAATAATAATTAAATACCATTTATAAAATCATTTTAAACTTATTTTAATGTTATAATAATTATTTCATTATATTATGATTTTTTATTAAATAATTATGTTAAAGATAATAATATAGATGTAAATGTTTTACCTGTTCCCATTTAAAAAAGTAAATAATATGAATTTTATTTATATTATAAACAATATTATGATGGTTATATTTAATATTCTTTTAATTTAATTATATTATTTGTTTATTATACAATATTATTATCAATATTATTTGTTTATTATATTATATTATTATTATTTAAATTAACTATTTAATATAAAAATTATAAATCACTATTTGTTTATTATACAATATTATTATCAATATTATTATAACTATAAAATTAATTATAATAATCATCATAATTACAATATGTTTTGAAATCATATAAACATAATTTTTACACCATTTTTTATTTACAATAAAAAAAATATATTAATCAAAGATTATTTATAAATTATTCTAATTTTAATAATTATTCATCTCTATCTTCATATTATTTTATTTTCTTAATAATCAATTATAATTTCTATTTCTTTTCTTTAATTTCTTATGGTTTTTATTATTCTTTTTATTCTTTTTCTTATTTCTTTTTATCTTTTTATTATGTTTTACATTATTTACATTAAATTTATTCAATTTTATTAAAAAACTCAAGTAATTATTTATCACATTTACATTATTAACATTATAAATGTTATTAAATATTTTAATTATCTTACATTTTTTAATAAAAATATATTTTCTTAATAAAAAAAATATATAAATTCAATATTATTTTAATAAATTTTATAAATTTTAATCATAATAATCAATAGTTTTTTTATTATAATTAGATAATATATATCTTAATAATTCTTAGTTAAAAAATTCTTATGTTGTATAATATTATTATTCATAAATACTATCTAAAAAATATATTTAATTTTTAACATTATATAATATAAATTCACATATAAAATCATTATCTTTTTATTTTCTATAATATTATTATTATTATTAATTTAATAATTAATAATATTGTTGTTTATCAAAAGTTTATTAATAATTAAATTAATTTTCAATATAATTATTAAAATATTTATAATTTTATTATTTAATATTTTAATTATTTAATAATTATCTTATTTAATTAGTATCCATTTTAATATTTTTGTATTTAATATTTTTTTATATATATTCAATTATATTTAAATCATTAATTTAACATTTATATATTTTATTAATAATAAATTATCTAATAGGTTAATTTATATTTAATAATGTTTTATAATAAATATTATAAATAGAACCAAATGAAACACATAAAATATTATCCCATAATTTGTCTGTTTAAAATATATAACAAAGATTAGATAAATTATGTACAAAAAATATTTATTATTATTAAATATTATAATTTTATGTTAATATATTTTTTTTAATTTTATTTACAATATCTTTTTCATCATATATTTAATCATAAAAAATAATATTACTTAAAAAATCAATTTTATCATTAAAATATAATAAATTACAAAATTACATTTCAAGTTGACATTAACCACTATATAAAAATATAACATATTTAAAATTTTTAAGATTTTCAATATATTAATTAAGTGGTAAATTATTATATATATCATTTGTATATTATATATCTTTTTATGATTCCATTTTTTATAATAAGTAATAAAAAAATATTAAAAAAAATAAATTAATTTATAAATTAAATGAATAATTTATAAATTTAAGATAATTAATTATCACTATAATAATGTTTTGAATAATTAAATATTCAAAATAAATTTGTATAAAATATGTAATAATTATATAAATTTAATATATTGTTAATATATAATTCTCAAATATATTTTATTGTTGATTAATATAATATGTATGATGATTATTAAGAAGATGTTTTATTTGTTATTAACCATAATTTATTAAAATAGTTTTAATAATATAATTATTTCACTAATTTATATTAAATATATGATGAAAGAATTATAATTTATTTATAATAAAATGAATATAATATATAATTAAATGAACATGTATAATATTTTTAAAATAACTATTTTGTATAATAATATTATAATAAATGAAAAAAAATAATATTTTTTTATTATATTTAATTTATATTATTAACATTTAATTGTTTTATTATAAATTGATTATGTAATTAATTAATTAATAATCAATAATTATTTAAACATTATTATATAAACTACTAATCATCTAATATACTATTTTTTTATTAATTTAATATATTTTCAATATTTTATATATCATTTATATATATTTCTAATAATTAATTTGTTTTAATATTATATAATCTAAATTTATATTCATTTATATTATATTTATTAATTAATACATTTTATTCTTATTTACTACATATATAATAATATAATAATAATTAAATATAATGTTTTTCTTATAATTATTCAACACACTTTAATTCATAAACAATTTTATTTTAATAATCAATAATATCAATTCTACCTGATAATATTTAATTATTTTAACTATTTTATTATGAAACACTATATTCATATTAAAATTAATTTATATTTAATGAATTATTTGTGTTTTATATTAATTTAATAAACTATTTATTAGTTAACCAATTATATTTATTAATTTAATATAATTTAAACAAATAACCATTTTAAATAGTTATATATAAATTAGTTATATATAACAAATCATTTATTTTGAATTCATTATGTTTTAATAATTCAATAATGTCATTAATATTTTATTATTAAATTAAATCAATTATATATTATTTTTATATTATTTTATTAAATTTATTGAAATATTTTTATTTTATACTTATTTATTTAGAATTTTATTTAATAGTTTCAATATAATTATGTAATTAATATTATATTATTGAATATATTGTTTAATGTGTTATATCATAAATATATTCATTTTAATCTATTGTTTTTAATATGATATTATTTTAAATTGGTTATATTTCAATAATATTCATTAATTACATGTATTAAAATATTTAAGATGATTATTAATATTTAAGATAATCTGTTACTGATATATTATAATTCGTATTTAATTATAATGGTCTTATTTTATTATCATATGATATATATTAACAATGTTATTTTAAATTATCTTATTATAAACATTTTAATGGTTATTTATCATTAGATTATATAATAATTAATTATTCTTATGCTCTTGTTAATGCTACATATAATTCATTACATAACTATTATTATTAATATTCATCTTGTTTATTATAATAAAAATGATATGATTCATCAAAATTATAAACAATAACACATTTTCTTTATAAACCTTTAGATTAATGATATGTTAAAAATACTATTTTATCTTTAATAATATCTTTATTTATAACTTCTTCATCTGATTAAGGTACATATATTTAATAATCTGTATTGTTTTTTATTTAGTTTTCTAATATATTTAATGGATGTTATTTTTTTTATGATTTTATAGATGGTGCTAATATAAATATATCATTTTTATATATATCAATATATTTTTATAAACAATAAAACATTTTAAATACATTAATATTTAAATAAATAACATTATTTTAAATATTATTTGAATATGATTACAATAATTATTCATTTAATAAACAATTATTAATAAAATTACACATTTTTGTTGATAATCTAAATGTTTATGTTAATTTACATGTTATGAATGGTTTATTATTTGTATTTTTAAATATCTATTATGCTAATGTTAAAAATCTATAATCACTACCTAAAAATTAAAATATTGATTGTTTTTAATCACCTAATATTATTAAATTATAATCATTTTTTAATTATTTTAATATAAATATTATTAATTTATAATATAAAATATTTAAATCTTATGCTTCATCTATAACAATTGTGTCATAATATAATTATTTGTTTAATTATTTATTTAAACATTACATCATTTATTAATCATTTTAACATGATTAAATATATTTATTACAAAATGAATGAAATGATTAAACATCTACATTTTTTAAATTCATTTCTTATTATTTCTTTCTTGCTTCTAATTTTAATTTTGATGAAAATGTTAATAATAATATTTATGTTTATTAATTTTATTATGCTAAATACCAAATTGTTGTACTTTTAGCTGAACCTGGTAATGCTTAAATTAATACATTTTATTAAATATTTTATGATTATTATATAATATATTATTATTCTTCTGTTAATTGTATTTATTATTGAATCATTTTATTTAAAATAATTATATTTTAAATAAAAAAAAATATATAATAAAAATATCATTATAACATTACATTATAATTAAATTATAATGTTTTATTAATTAAATAAAATCTATTTTAATTATTTAATTACCAAATAGGTAAATAATCATATCTATCAATTGAATATATTTAATATTAATTTTATTTTTCACATTAATTTATTTACAATAGTCTATTATTATAAATAAATTAATCATTTTAATCAACTTATATATTATAATCATTGTAATCATTAAAATCTGTATAAAATATTGGTTTTTATATTTAATTAACATTATTTATTATATTAATAGTATTATTATCAATATATTCACATTCAATTAATGGTGATATGTTGATATATTATTTATATTAATCGTATATATTGAAATAAAATTAAATATTTTTAAACTTTTAATTAATCATTAACATTGGTTATTATTCACAAACAAATATATATTCATCATCTGTTTATTATACTAATTTATATAAAATATTATGTTTTTTAACATCATCATGTGTTATAATAACATAAATAAATTTAACACAATGATATGAAAATATAAACCTTTTATTAAGAGTCAATTATGGTTAAATATACATTTATTAAACATCTTTATCATAATAAGTATTTAAATTTATTAAATTACCATTATTAACTTATTAAAATTATTTAATATCTGTGTTGTCAATATTTATATTCATATAATACTTTTTTATATTGTACATATTTTTTTAAATAAAAAAAAATATTATTATTATTATATTTCAATTATCATTTGTTAATAAATATTTATTAAATGAAACATTTATTTATTTACTTTTATACATTTATTAATGTTTAAAATTATCTTAATTTAATTAAATTGATTATAAGTTATATTATAAAATATTATTAGTATCATCATCAGAATTATTTAAAATATTAATATTTTAGTCACTATGATATTTTTATTAATATAAAGTATCATTATCATTAATTTATAAATTATATTTTTACTATTCTTAATTATGATTAAATAGCTTTTATTTTTATTATTATTTTTTATCATAAATTTTAATATTATTTATCTAATATATACTATATTTTAAATCAAATTCATCTAAAGTTTTACAATTATATTTTTTTAATGCGTATTTATAACTATAATTATCTTAATTATTTTGAATATTATCAAAATCATTTTATTCTTTGATTCTTTATTATCTTTTTTTACTAAATTATTATTTATTACTATTATATTAATCTTCATATTTTTAATGAATTTATTATAATACTGGTAATATATATTTATATTTTTCTTTTTCTTCATGTTCTTCTTTTTCATCTTCTTTTTATATAATATCACATTCATATTATAATTCATATTATCTATTTAATTCAATTAATTGTTTTTAATTATCATAACCTTTATTAATATGATGTTAATTATCATATTTATCATTATCATTATAACCTTTATTAAAATATTAAGTAAAAACTGTTTTTAATAAATTACCATTTTATAATAATTTAATTTAATTATTTACATTATTAACTAATTCATTATATTTTTTACATTTTAATCTATCATCTTCATCATCACAATCATTATTATATTTTCTTTTTGTTTATTTTTAAATTTAATTTGTATATTATTTTAAATTTTCTTTATTAATAATTATGTAAATATCATAAGTATTTTTATTAATATTATTAACCATATTTTCAATAATATTTTATTTATTAGAATCTAATTATTAAAATTATGATTTTTATTTATCATCTAAATAATAATTAACATTATTTTAATTTTAAGAATCATTAACAATAATTTCAAATTAACCTAAACTGTTATTCAAAAGTAATTTAAATACAATATCTTATGAACTATTTGCTTATATATTTACTTTATTGTTCATAAATTAAGTGATATATTTATTAATATTTTTATATACAAATTTAATTTCTTAATAATCTTTTTATTACATACAAATATAATCATCTGTTTAATTATCATAATTCAATGATTATTTAATACATTTTTTATTGTTTTATGTTATATATAAACCATCACCAATTTATTTAATAACTTATTATTATTAATCTGTTTATTTATTACATTAAATTGTTAAAAATGAATATTATAAATACATAAAATTATTAGGTATAATAAATGATTATTAAACATCATTATTATATAAAAAGTCACATTTTTATTTTATTATTTTATCAAATAATGTTTATGTAAAATCATTACCAGTATTATTATTAATTACATTAAAAGTTTTATTATCTTTATCATAATTAATATCAATTAGTTTACTTTATAATTATTCATATAAACTATTTTATTAATTACTTTTACCTATAAATGCTTTATTGATTTTACTGTATTCAATATTTTATTTAACTTTTAATAATTCATAATTATATTCTTATTATTAATTAGTAAATTTATAAATTTTTTTTTAAATATATTCAGTTATTTATTATTCAATAACATTAAAACCTTAAGTATTATTGATAAATTATTTATGTTTAATTAATGTTTTAATATCATTTTCAAATTTATTAATATCTAAAATTAAAATAAATTGTTCACTTTAATTATCTTATAATTATTAAATATTTTCTTATAATTATAATTTGATATATTATAAATATTAATAAAAATTAAAATAATTTGATTTATTATATAATGATTATAATTAATTTATTAAAAATAACTATTTATTTAATAATTTTATTGGTTTTATTTTATCGTCTGTAATTTAAATATTATTATCGTTATAATCATTATATTCATAATTTGATAATTTTTTAAACATTTAATCATTTTCATTTGAATAATTATATAATATAAACAAATAATTATTTTAAATGTCAATTTATCTTTTAGGATTAATAAAACTAATAACTTTATTAATCAATAATATTTTTTCAACTGGTTTTTATAATGTATTTACAAATTATTTATATTTAACATGTTAATTTGTTTAATAAATTGGTATTTTAATTGATTAATCATTATATGATTAAAAGTTATTATCATTAGCTTTAAATTTTTTATAAATTAAAAATTATAATAGATTATATTCAAATTAATCATTTTAATCTAATTATGTAATAGTTAATTTTTATATTTTATCAAATTTATCATATTCATTTTTATATTTTTATTAAACTCTTAATTTTAAATTATTATAAAATTATTAGAATTTATAATCATTATAATTAGTACTAATAATATTATCTAACTCATCAAAATCTAATATAACATTATTATCATTTATAAAATCAATTATATAACCTATATCATCAATATTAGTAGAATTATAATAATTAATTAAATATTAAATAGGTAATAAATCAGTTGCTTATTCATCTGTCATATTTTTCTTAAATTATTAAAATTATTAATTAAAACTATCATTTTATTCATTATCATGTAATTTACATTTTTTATTATTTAAACAATCTAATATTAATTATAATATATATACTTTACGATCATATGATTTATAAGAATTATTTATTATATTATTTATTTTTAAATAAATAGTGTATAATTTATATGATATTGTTTCTAATTTAACTAATTATTCTATTAATTTAGCTAAATCTTCTTCTAATTTAGCTAAATCTTCTTCTAATTTATCTAAATATTCTTCTAATTTATCTAATTATTATGTTAATTATTCTTATTATTTTTTTAATTATTCTTATTATTTTTTTAATTATTCTAAAATATTTTATATGTCTAATTTTTATATTTATTTATTAATATATTCAATTAATTATTATCTATGATTTTATTTTTTATTATTTTTAACATTTAATTATCTTAATTGTAATGTTGGATTTTATTATTCACTATAACTATTTATAATACCATAGCTTAATATTTTTTATAATAATTATTATGGTGTTTCGTTATAAATTGAGCATGATTTAATAATTTATTCATCAACTTAAATTGGTTTATTTAAATCAATATTTTATGATTTTAATACATTCTCAACATATTATGGTTAAATATTTGGATCAATATTGGTATATTATTTATAAATATCATTATATAATTTACTTATACTTTATGGTTAAATTTTAAGATTTTATTAAGTTAATTATGTTAATTATTATTTTAATTATTATAAGAAATCATCAAATATATTTTTATTATTTTTTGAATTAATATCATAATCAATATTATTTTATGATTATGGTTAAATATTTACATTATCTTATTTAAATTACATTAATTAATCTAATTATTTTTATTTTAAATCAATATCATAATTAACACTATTAGCTTAAAATTATTATTATTATTATAATAATCTTTATTATTATTCATTTTATTATTATTAATCATATAAATTATTATTACTAAAATTAGTTGGTATTTAATAATTATTAGTTGATTTACAATATAATTTCTTTTCAAATGAACAATTTAAACTATCTGTTGTTGATGTTAGTAAACTTGATAATTTAGATGATTTAGATGATGATGTATTTGATGATTTAGATACTGTATCACAATTACAATAATTTAAACCACTTGTATACATACATTTACAACTAATTGTTTATTTATCATTTCTTAAAAATATAAATATTAAAATAATAGCTATAATAATAATTACAAACGTAATTATATTAGAATTAAGTTATTCTTTATTTTAATCTTAAAACATTTTTTTAATAATATAAAAAAAAAATAATAATTAAATAATATATCATTTTATAAACACATATTATTCATATTATTATATTATTTATTAAATATTATTTATTGAATCAATTATTAATTATTAATTACAAAAAAGTATATTAAAGATATTACCTTAATAATTAAAAGTACAATTATATGATATTTTTATATTCATTTTATATTATTATTTATTAAATTATATATCTGTTTTTAAATTTAAAATAGCTGAATCAATTTAAAAATCAATACATTTTAATATTATATCATACTAATCTTAACCATTTATTTTTTAATCTTTATATTAATCTAATAACTATTTTAGTATTAATAATTTACATTTTTTATATTATTTATATTATTATGATATATTTAACATAAATACACTTAATTAATTTATTATATCATCTTAATTTATTTAATCTATTTAAATTATATTTAACATATTTTATTTATTATAATGAAGTATATATTATTATAATTGTTATTAATTATTTGTTGTTATTAATTATTTATAGTTATCAATATCATTATTTTGTATATATATAATATTTATTATATATTATAGTATTAATTTAATATAACTATATTAAAAACTTTTAATATTGTTAATTTATAATTATTTTTTATTAAATAATTTTAATGTAATCAATTGTTAATCAAAATCAATTATTTAAAATTACATACATTAATTCATACATTAACCATTACCATGTTTATATTTTATTTATTTTTTATATTTTTATATATGATTTTTAAATATTAAATATTAATTTTATTAAAAATAATCATAATTATAAATAATTTAAGTATTTGTTTTAATTGATAATATTGGATAAATTGGTTTAATATTCATAAATTATTCATGATTAATTATATTTAAATATTGATCTTAATTTTTATAATTAATCGTTATTAATGTTGTTTTAAATTAATTTTTTGTTTATTACATCGTTTTATAAATAAATTGTTTTAAATAATGTTGTTCAAAAAAAATCATATTTTGTAATCATTTTAATTTTTATAATAATTATTGTTAATTAAATAAATATTATAACTATTATTTATTATTAAAATTATTTGAATTTGAATTAAATTAGTTTAATAATTATAAAATATGTTACGTTATCTTTTGTTATATCATATATTTATTACATATATTTATATAAACCAATTGTAAGAGTATAATTTTTTAATAATTCTTTAACTATATAATATTTTAAAAAATAATTATAATATTAAACAATATTATCATTATCAATAAATTATTATAAATATTTATGTGTTTATTAATCAATATTATAATAATTATGAAAATCGTAATTATATTTCATACATTAATTATATATATCTTTAAAACTTGAATTATTTTTAAAAATATTATCAATACATGTTTTATTCTTTTTCTTCTTTTTCTTCTTATTCTTTTTCTTATTATATACTATTTGATTATATAATTTATTAAATTCTATTATTAATAACAAATTTTTAATCATCTGTTATATCATTTGTATTTATTTTTTATTAGATATTTTCAATAATATGTTATTTATTTACATAATTTTTATCTTATAATTAATTCAATAATTAATTAATTTCATCTAATATTTTTTTATTATATTAATCATTATTATTAGATTTTGGGTAAATATTTCTATGTTTCTTATGTTTTTTATGTTTAATATATTATTTTTAACATGTAAATTATTAAAATATAAATAATATAACGAATAAAACTATCATAAAATATATTATGTTTAAATATAATTATTACATTAAGTTTTTTTATATCAAATAAAAAAAAATAATATAAATCAATTAATTTAACCACAATAATTTATTACTAATAATTGAGTATATTTTTAATGTTAAACTGTATAAGCACCCATATATACATAATCTTTATTGAATATATTTTTTCTATGACCTCTATCAAAAATACCATCATCTATACATAAAAATACAACAAAATCTTTAGCATTAAATGATCCAGCAGCAATATTTTCACCTGTTAAATTTGTACTAATTTATTATAAAATTCTTTAATTTGGTGTTGAACCATTTGTACCATTATGTGATATTTTTGGTTAATTTTAAATATCTTAACAATGAATTTATGATGATTATTCTAATTATTTACTATACATTAGTGGTAGTAATGGTTATTAATTTTATAAAAATTTAATAAAATCATCAAAAGCATTAACACCTTCTTATGTAACAAATGAACCTAAATCTTTATCACATAAACATCTACCTCTAAAACTTTATTTTAATTTATTTAAATATGATATATAACTCTATGGGTTTTATCTTAAATCATTATGATAATATAATATTTCTTCACCATAAACTTATTCATATTATGGTTATTTTACATATTCACAACCACTACATGGGTATTATTATTATTCAATATGTTTTTCTTATATAAATAAAATATATATGATATATATAAATAAAACTAATGTAGCTATTTAAACAAAAATATAAGTAATAAAATCAGTAGTTTCTTATTTCATTTTTTTATATTAAATAACAAAAAAATATTATTTACATCAATTTGTATTTATAAAATATATTATAAACCATCAAAATTATTTAAATTAATTATATTATTTATACATTTTAGTTATTTATCATAATTAAATTATTTAAAATATTAATTTGATAATTTTATTAATAATTATTAATGATTTGTTAATTTATTATAATATTTATTTATATCATTATTATTATTTATATCATTATTATTATTTATATCATTATTATTATTTATATCATTATTATTATTTATATCATTATTATTATTTATATCATTATTATTATTTATATACATTTTTTATGTATAAATATAAAAAAAAATATTTAAATTAAAATAATCATTTTTTTTTAATTAATTCAACTAATTATTTAGCAATATCTTATTATTTATTAAGATCTTATTATAATTACTTAACATCTTATTCTAACTTTTCAATTTATTTTTACTATTATTCGTATTCTAAATAATATTATTTATTAACTTTTTTAGCTAACATATTTAAATCATTATAATAAATAGTATATTCAGCTTTATTTTTATTTTTAAACATTAATGTTGATAATCTCAATTTTAATTAACCATTTTAATCATATGAAGCTTCTTAAAAGAATCCTTTTTTAATCTCTTTTGGTTCTTTTTTATATGAATATATTATTTAAAAGTTTTATGGTAAATTAAAACATTATTAATGATCATTAATTTTAATATATTTTGATTATTATTATTATGGTATTATTTATTATATTTATTCATCTTATAGAATAATTGTTTAATCCATTTTTATAATATTAAAATAAAAAAATATTTATATATAAAAAATATATAATGTCAACATTTATAATATAAAAAGGTAATATAAAAAAAGATTAAAATAATATTGATGATAAAATATTTGAATATTCAAAAGATAATTTTATTGGTAAATCATTTATTTTATATGGTTCATCAGGTTGTGGTAAAACATCATTAATATATTATTTATTAAATTAATTTGGTTAAAATTTTCCTATAATTAATTTATATTGTCCATAATAAAATGATGATTTTTAATAATATTTACCATAAATATTATAACATGATGATATATAATCATCTAAATAATTATAAGTATTATTAGAAAAAGTAAAAAGTAGATAATCAGCATTAAAATAAATTTATTCAAAATAAAACAATATATAAATATTAGAAGAGATTATAAATTTATATATTAAAAATAATATTGAAAATGAATAAATTATTTAATTTAAATAATAAGTTAAATAAACAAATTAATAAAAAGAATAAATATTATTAACATAAGATAATATTTAATAAAAATAAACTAATCAATAATTTAAAAAACATATAATATAATTATATAAAAAATTTATATAAGATAATAAAAATTTATTAATATAATAATAATATTATAATGAAAAATAAATGTCAATAATAAAATCAATTAAAATAAATCCAAATATTTTATTAATTATTGATGATTGTGGTGAATATTTAAAAGATAAAGTAATAGCAGCAAGTTTAAAAACATTATTTTTTAGAGGTAGACATTTATTTTGTACAATAATCATATCAGCATAAGATATAACATCAATACCAAATGATGTAAGAAAAAATTCATTTTATTCAGTTTGTTGTACATAAAATATATCATAAAATTTCTTTGATTAAAAAACATATGGTTTCACAGAAGAAATTGTAAAATAATCATCATAATTTATATAATAATTGTTTTAATAAAATAAATATAATAAACTAATTTATGATAGAATAAATAATTAATTTTTTAAACTAAAAGAAGTTGATTATAATACAAATAAATAGATAAATTAAAAATTATGTAATAAACATTTATGGTTATTATAAAAAAAAATAGAATAATAATAAAATAATGATGATGATGATTAATATTTAAATATATTTTGATATTAAATATTTTTTTTAATTTATATAAAAATGATTAATAATTATATATTTGATATACGTTCATAAGCTAACAACTGTAATAAATGGTATATTAACATAATGTGTTTCAAATTCAATAAAAAATAATGACTAATTTATATAAGACACATTAGATGATTTATATACATTAAATGATAATTAATATTAAAATACATATTATGATTCATATGATAAATTAGATACAATTATTTAAATGATATAATGATTATGATAAAAAAAAAATATATATAAATCATTAATTTTTTTTAATTTATTAAATTAATTAACTAACTTCTTATATCATATTAATATTTTATTATTTTTTACTTTTTTTTTATTTTGTTAATTTTATATTTGTAAATTTTTATTATTCTTCATCTGAATCATCTGTCATATCTAATTATATATCTTCAACTTATATTTTTGTTTATTATTACTATTATTTAGGTTAATCTATCATTTATTTAAATTATTGAATTTATTTAACAATATCTATTTAACCACGTGAACCTTATGAAACATAATCATCATTTTATGATTATTTATCAATTTCTTATTTTGTTGTTATTTGTTTTTATAATAAATTCAATTTATTCTTTTATTTTTTTATTTTAGTTATATCTTAATTATCTGATATAAATTATATTTAATATAATGATATTTCAAATTAAATAAATGTTATTTATTTATTTATTTTCATTTACACTAAACTATCAATATTTAAACATAAAAACGGCCAAATATTGTTTTTATATATTTCAATGTAATTATTTTATGTTTAAAATACTTATTATTTTTATTACTATTATTCTAATTATTATATATCAAATAAAAATACTTCACAATCAATATTTTTTTATTATGATTTAAATTAAACTGATTAATCTTAATCTTAATATACTAATATTTAATCAATATCACTACAATTATATATTTATTTAATTTATTTTAAATATATTTCTGTTTAAATATCAAATTATTAATTATTTAAATTAAATTTATTATCAATTTATTTAATCATTTTTTATATTTACATTTTATAATATTTTTTAACAATTTAGTTTTATTAAAAATAATTAATTTCAACATGTAATTATTAATCATTAGGTTATTTGAAATAAAATATAATGTTAAAAATATTTTTATTTTATAAATTAGATGATATTTAATCTAATAAATCTCTATTTAAAATATAAAATTATGGTTATTATTATTAATATATTTAACAAATATTATTTTTTTATGAATAAATTATTTTAATATTAGCTATTTATTTATTATCTAATGATTCAAAAATAACTTAATTATTAACAACATAAATATAAATATAATCACATGAATAAGATCTAAATAATTAAATCATTTTTTTAAAATAATTAATATCTTTATATAATATCAATGAAAACATATAATTTTATTATTAATGAAATTGATTTATTTATTACATTAATTATTATTAAATCTAATTTATTTATTATGGGTTTTATTATTCAATATTCTTTTTTGGTCTACCTTTCTTTTTTGGTTATATTTATTAACCATCTTAATTAATTATTTCTTTAGTTTTTTTTTATTTTTACATTATTTTATTTTAAATTAATTATTTTTTAAATAAAAAAAAATGTATATTTTAATAATATTTATAATATTAACATTATTTATAATATATTTATTAATAAATAATTAAAATTAATAAAAAAATATTTATTAATAAATTAAACCAAAATCAATTTAATCTAATGATATCATATAAATGAATTAATAAAATATAATAAAATTATAATAAATATTTAATGATATATAATATATCAATAATTAAATTTAACATAATAATATTACAATTAATAACAAATCATACTTTAATGATAATTTATTTTAATAATATCTTAATTAATAATATAATATATAATTTTAAATACAATAAATTAAATAAAATTAATTGTAAAATTATACTAAAAAATAACTAAATTAAGTTATAATTAATAATTATTTATAAAATAATACATATACAATATAATTAATTAAAAATATTAATTATTATAGTTAATAAAATATATAAAATATATTAAATTTGTTCTATATAAGTTATCTTTATAACTTTTTATATGAATTACCATAAGATTGTTTAATATATTAAATATATTAAATATATCAATAGTTTATTAAATTATTTAATATATAATAAAAAGATATTTAATTAATATAATTTTAATAAATACCATAATTATTAAATTATTTTGATCATATATAATATAATTAATGTTTTATTTATTAAAATAGTATATATTATAAAATAATATAATAATAAAATATATAATTAAATGAATGTTTTAAATAATTAATGAGTAAAATAACATAAAATAATTATATTAATGTTATTGATAATGATATATAATAAATTTCATAATAATATATAAAATAATAATTTAAATAACATACTATATCATTTAAAATTAAATAAGTAAATATTAAATTAACATTAAATATATAAATAGATAATATTAAACTTAACTTAATTTATTTATAATAATATAATAAAGATAATATATATTAAACAAATTTATAATAATATTATAATATTATTTAACCAGATATGACTAAATATATTAGTAAATAAATTGATTAAGATATGTAATCTTTTATATATTATTATTATTATTATATTTAAATATATGAAAGATATAAAGATTAATAATAAAATTATTTTTTATATGAATATTAAAACAATGTTATTAAAAAAGTATAATATAAAAATAATTTATTTAATAAATTTAATAAATTATATTCAACATTAAGTGATTAAATTAATTTACTTATTAAAAATAATATATTATAATAAAATATTTTAGAATATTTATAATAATGGAATTTATAAAACTTTTTTACATTTACATAAGATAATTATTTAACATATTTACCATCATTATAATAAACAGAATAAAAAATAGATGTTTCATAAATATAATAAAAATAAACAACTTAATAAACTATTAAAGAATAAATATTAAATTTATTATAATAACGTTATTTATGTTTTAAATATGATAGTAAAGAATATTTATATAAAACATAATATTGTTTAGAATAAATGAATTTATTAAATAATATATATTTTAAATAATTTACAAATGATAATTATTATTTAACATAAGATGTTATTGATAAATATACATATTTTAATATAATTAATTATATATTGATTAAAAATAACACATAATTTAATAAAAAAGATTCATAAATAGTTAAAGATTATATAACATAATATGATTTATTTATATTAAATTATGATAAACAATTTAGTTTATAAAAATAAAAATATGATATATAATTATATGAAATAAAATATAATTAAGATAATGATATTATCGATACAAAATATTATAAAACATAAAAAGAAATTGAAATAGTTAATAAAATAAGTGATAATGATTTTATTAAAACTAATATTATTTATTAATAATTAGATAATTAAGTTGATAATATAATGACAAATTTATATAAAAAAGTAATAAATAATGATTATAATAATATATTATTATTAATAAAAACATAAATAACAACGTATTTAAAATAATTTGAATCGATACATAATAATCATATTATAAATATAAATAATATTGTTCATGATAATATACCATATTTAATAAATGTAACAGATTATAATTAAAAAAATAAATTAATAAATGAAAAGTGTATAATAATAAAATAAAAATTAAAAGATTATTTTAAAGCATTATTAAAATAATATATTAATGTAAATAATTATATATTTAATAAATTTTTATTATAAGTTAAAGATTAAATTAAAAACAATAATTTATTTGAATTATAATAAAAATATTATGATAATAATGATATCGTTGACATGTAATATTTAGATTATTAAAAAATTACATATGATTCAAATATAAATATAACATATAATCAATAAATATTGTAATTAATATTTGAATATGATATAATTTATTAATAAAGTAATAATATAACAACAGATAATTTATTATTTAAATAATAAAAATCATAATATTATGATTATTTTGGTTATACTAATTAATTATAAACAATAATAAATAATAGTATATAAAATGTTGAATATATAATAAAAGATGATGATGATATATTTAAAATAATCAAATATATATATGATTAATTTATTTTAAATTAAAAATATGATAATATGACTAAATATTAATTATATATATATATATTATATAATTTATTATAAGTAAATAAATAATTATCATAAATTCATTTTAATTAATGTTTAAATGAAAGTAATAAAATATAAATATTACAATCAAATAATAATTAATTATAATGTATTTATAATAATTAATATATTTGTGATAATAGTAATTGTTAATTATGTAATGTTATTTATGAATTAATGTGATTTAAAAATATGATTTTTTTTTATGTAAATTTTATTATACTTATATTAATTAAAAACAATGTAAAGATAATAAAAAATTTTAACATGTTAATAACTTAATACTTAAATTAATAAAGATGATATTTATTATAATCATTTATTAAATTAAAAATAATTATAAGAAAATAAATAAGATTTTATTAAATATTTAGATTAAAATTATATGATACATTATTAAGTGTAAAAATCATCTTAAGAAAAATATAATGATTAATTAAATTTATTATTGAATTCAATTGTTTAAAAATTAATTTAATAATCAATGGTTGATAATGAAATTGATTAATCATTATTATTTGATAAATTTTAAAAACATTTTACTATTAAATTTAATTCAGATATTAAATAAGCAACAATGAAATATCATAAATTCATGATAATTTATGATAATAAGTATTATATTTACCCATAATTTATTATTAAAAATATTAAAAGTAAATAACTATCATTCTTTATTGGAACAGATTAAACTAAAAAAGAAGAAAATAGAAATAAATTAATTGATTCATTTAAAACATAAAATTCATTTAATTTATAAATGTTATTAGAATCATAAAAAATATAAAATACCCCATTATACTAAGAAAGTTATTATAGTTTTTATATATTAATTTTAATTTCTAAATTAATAGCAAAATAAATAAATATATTAGCTAATTATTTAAATTAAATTGAAAATGAATAATTAAAATTGTAATTTGAATAATTAAAATAGAACAAAAAAGGAGGTAAAAAAGTAGAAGAGTTTGTACCAGAATAATTATAATAATTTAAAATTTATTTACCATATAAATATGTTAATAAAATTGATTAATAAGGAAAAGAATTATCTTTAAATTAACTAAGATTTTCAATATTAAAAACAGTTAAAAAGTTTAATAATAATTAATTTATGAATACATAAATTTATTATTAAAATGTTAAAAATGATTATATTGAATAATTAGAAAATGAAAAACAAATTAATGAATAAAAACAATCATAAAATTAAAGTATAAAATAATTAAAAAACAATTAAGAATTTTATAATATGATTTAATTATTTGAAGATTTATTTTAAAAGAATAATAATAATTAAATATAATTTAATATTTAAATATCTTAAAATTCAGATTCATTTTGTGTTAAATATGATTGTGTTAATATAAAAACTATTAAATAACAATAATAAAATAATAACAAAAATAATAATTAATGGTTAACAGATGATGGTTAATAATAAACATTAGTTGAAGATTGTGAAGATGATAATATTGATTCAGATGAATAAGATTACTGATTAATAATATATTTTTTTTTATTACAATTATATTATTTATAATAAAAATGAATTAAATAAAAAAATAATTACAATAAATAAATGATAATTAATAAAACATGTTACATACAATATAGTGTTTAAAATATGATAATTAATAAATGATATAGTATATTAAACAATAACAATTAAATTAATAATAATTAAATTAATAATAATAATATATTGAATAATAATATCAATAATAATTAAATTAATAATAATATATTGAATAATAATATCAATAATAATTAAATTAATAATAATAATAATATTAATAACAATTAAATTAATAATAATAATAATATTAATAACAATTAAATTAATAATAATAAAAATATCAATAATAATTAAATAATTATAATAAATTTATTATAAAAATATTAAATATAAATAATGATAATTATAATATTTTTTTTTATTATAATAAAAAATGTGTGATTTATATTTTATATTCATTATAATATTATTTATATTTATAATATTATATTATAAACATAATTCATGTTAAAAAATAAAAAAACATAAAAATAAACATTTTAAAAGTAAAGGTATGAATATAGATGATTTAATATTAAATTTATAATCAGTAATTGATAGTTTTAATAAAAAATTTAATTATATTTAAGTTAAAATTGATAATTAAAATTAAATATAAAATTAATTAATGGTATAATAATAATAATAATATGTTATTTTAGATTAATTAAATTAATAATCATTATTTCATTTATAAAATTAATAATAATAATGTATTAGTAATATATAAATTTATAACAACTATATATTGAAAATAACATAAATTACACCTTAACAATATGGTTATTATTATATAGAAAATAATTAATATTATATTTAAATTATTTCATAATAATTATAATAAATTTTAAATAATACAACTATACAAACAATAAATACATTATTTACTACTTAAAATAAAATAATTAATTAAAAATTTAAATTAATAAAATAATAATAAATAGAATAAATAGATGAATATTTTGTTTTAAATACTAATTAATTAGATAATTTATTATTAAATATATATCATAATTTAAAATTATATAATATATGTTAATAAATTATAGATAATAAAACAAATTAAAATAAACTCAATGAATTAAATCAATAATATAAGATACTAAATAATTTTAACATGTTATATTTTACAAATTATAATTCTAGTGACATAATAATTAATAATACTAATTTAGAAATAAATAAAAAATAATTACCAGATTATTAATTATATACATTAAAATAAATAAATATAAATCAATTATTAAATATATTTAATGATAAATTAAAATAAATAAACAATTTAGATTAATTAAATAACTTTGTAAACGATAGTTTAAAATAATACTATATTATTGATAATAATGTTGATAAATATAAAAGTAGTATTATATATAATTTATTATCAAAAATTAAATCATAATATACATAAATTTAAAATAATTCTGTAACATAAAAAGTAGATTAATTTGAATTAAAATATAATGATAATATAACGTATACATTATTATTATAAACTAATAAATATTAAATTAAATATAATATATAATCAGAATAATCAGAATAATTAATATTAAATATAAATAATAAAATAATTATAAATGATACAATATCACAAATAAATAATTTAAATATTATATATATTTAAGATTTATAATTTATAAATAGTATATAAAGTTTAGATATAGATTATAATTATATTTTTAAATTAAAAAAAATAACATCATGATTAATAATATGATTTTTTTTGTAATAGATATATTAATAACTAATATTATTTAAAACATGTAAATATAATCAATATTAACAAAATAATAATTATAAATAATAATTTAAATACAAAATGAATAACAATATATATTTTTATAATAAATACATGATTATATATAGTAAAATAATACATAAAATAATGATGAATAATAAATATTTATAACTAAAATGTAATAAATAATTTAATAATATTCATAATAATAATGTGATATAAATGAATTAAAAATATAATATGATAAATAAGTAATGTAAATAAAATTTGATTATGAACATAAAATATAGTTAATAAAATAATGTGATATAAATGAATTAAAAACATAATTATTATAACAATAAAATGATTATGAACATAAAATATAGTTAATAAAATAATGTGATATAAATGAATTAAAAACATAATTATTATAACAATAAAATGATTATGAACATAAAATATAGTTATTACAAAATAATCCTTAAATAAATGAATTAAAAACATAATTATTATAACAATAAAATGATTATGAACATAAAATATAGTTAAATAAAACATAATTTTAATTACAATTATAATAAGAAAAAGAATAATAAAAAGATTTTATCTAATAATAAAAAGAATATATAATATAATTATAATAAGAAATGAAATAGTAATTATATTAAAATATTGTATAAAAAGGTTAATAGTAAGAACAAGAAATATATTAAATATTAATAAATATATTAGATTTAAATGAATGTAAATCTCATTATGATAAAGATAAATATACATAATATTATAAAAATAAACAATATAGCTTATTTAAAACAAATAATATTAATCATTTAAGTGATTTAATATTAATTATTAAAGATAAAAATATTTAATATGGTATCTTAATTGAATCTAAAAATTATAAAAACACTATACCAATTAAAGAAGTTGATAAATTTAAAAATGATTTAGATTAAATAAATAAATCAAATACAGAAAATGTTTATAATAAAGATGATTTAAATTTATCAAATATTACAATAATAGGTGGTTTATTTATTACATGTAATAACATAAAAGTATCAAAAAAAGATGAATATGATTTTGAAATATATTAAAAAAATAATTTAAAACAATTAATATTTTATATATCTGATTATAAAAACAATTAGAATTTATTATTTTTAACATTAAATACAATAGTTGATATATTTAAAACAATTAATAATGAGTAACATAATATTTAAATAAATACATAATTAATATAATAATAAATATAATTATAAAAGTAATAAATAAATAAAATTAAAGATATATAATGTATTATATAATAATTAAATGATAAAAATGATATTATAATTTAAGAATGTTAATAAAACATAAAAGATTTAACAAAATAATTATAATAATGAAATTAAATTCAAAACATTTAATTATCTATTACATAATAATTATATTAACCAATATATTAATCATCTAAATTTTTAATGAGATCATTGTCAATATATTAATTATTTTATTATAAAAATATAACTAATTATTTATTTATAATATTATTTTTTTAATACTAATTATTTAAAAATTTATTTATTTATAATAAATATATTATTAATTTATCATCTATATAATTATATGAACTATAATATAAAATATATTTAATAAACTATGTAAACTATTAATGTTTTTACTATTATACTATATAATATTATGTTGTTTAAATTAATTCTTATTTAATATTAAATAATAACATTAATATTAATTATAAATCAATAAAATCATTTGAATTCATTATATTATCAAGAATAAATTAATATCTAATTTAATCATTGTTATTAATTTTATAATATAATCGTTTTAATATTTTTAACATCTTTTTATATACAAAAATATTTTAATGATTTAATAATATCATCATTGAAATTAATAATAGACTAATAATATAAATATATTGTATTTAAATGATTATATTGTTATTATAATTTATTTTTAATATTTTTTTTATTTATATTTAATTATTAGTTATTATATATTTATTAATTCTTAATGTATTTATTATATATTATTTTATATTATAAATGTTCTTTAATAATATTTATTTTTAATATAATATGTGTCATTATTAATTATTTCATTTATGTTTTATTTATTTTATCATTTATTTATTAACCATTATTTGATTTTAATATATTTTTTTATATTTTATCATTTATTTCTTTAGTATATTCTTTATTATTTGATAATTTATTTTATATATTTTATTAAATATCATATTTAACATAATCTATATTAAATAATGGTTTATATTTATTTATTTATTATATTTCAATTATATTTATTTTTCTTTATGTTGTATTATAACATTATAATATTTAAAATTCATATTTATATTAATATTATGCTAATTATATATAAACAAATTATGTTTTAAATAATTGATATTATAATTAAATATTATTAACATTATTATTATTCTATTATATTTATTTTAATAATTTTTATGTTTTAATTATATTATTTTAATGTTGTTTTATTCTTTATTCATATTATTTAGTTTAACCAATATATAATACGATATTGTTTTCAATATCAATTATTTGGTATAATAATATTTTTATAATAACAAAAAAATATTATAAATCATTAACTATAAAATACTTCTTCTTATGTATAATACATTGTTTCATATAATTCATCATGTTTTATATCATGATTATGATATAATTCAAATAATAAATTAATTATTAATAATATTGTTATAAATGTAATAATAATTAATATTAACATTTTTTATTATAATCAAAATTTATATTATTAATTTAATTATTTTGAAATACATAATTATCTACCATCTGTGTATTATATTTTCTTTTGTTTAATTAAAATTTTACAAAATACTTTATTTAAAACATTAAATAATAATATAATATTTTAATTTTATTTATAATAATTATATTTTAAAAATGGTAATTATTATAATAATTCATGTTATTATAATTATATTTATTATATTTATTAATTATTTTATTAATTTTTATGTTTCTTTAATATTTAATTTGATGATATATTTTATTATATATATTCAATAAATTATTTGATATTTTTATATTATTAATAATAAAATATATATGATATATCTTTATTTTAATATAAACGTAAACATCTACCTATATTTTATTAAAATATATAATATTCTTATTTATCATACATAAATATACATGAATCTATTTAATCTATACTTAATCCTTCTTAAAATATTTATACTGATAATATAATTTGTTTAATATTTTTATCATAGTTTTAATATATTTATTCAATATTAATATCTTTTTATTAACCTGTGTATATTATAAATAATATATTTTAATATTAATTTTAGTAATCATTTTTAAATTATTAACACTATTTAATGTTTTTAAAAAAGAATAATGATAATTTACATTGTTTAAAATAATCATTATTTAATATATTATCTTATTCATTTAATTTAATAAATTAATGATTACATATTTTTTAATTATCAATAGCATCTTAAAAACTATATTTGTATATTATTTTACCAAATATATCATTATCATTATTCATTTAATATAATTATTATTAATTTACTGTTTCAATATTTAATTACCATTATAACGGTGTCGCTGTAAAATATATATATTTTGATTACAATTATTAGTTTCTAACATAAAATTATGTTTTTAAATCATTTAATGAACATAAATGATGAGCTTCATCAAATATATATACATTATTTTTATTTATAATATCAAATTTATCATTTAATTATGTTTAATAATTATAGGTTATTATGAATATATTAATTGTTTTAACTTAATAATGTATATATACTTTTTAATTTATTTAAACTAATTCATGTTATTAACATTATTATATTAGTTATTTATTTATTTATTTTATTAATATTACTTTTGGTACAACTATAATTATATTATCATATTAATTAGTATTTAATAATAAATTTATATATTCAACAATTATAATACTTTTACCAAATCCCATAACAGCTTAAATTATATATTTATTTGTTTATTTATCATATTCTAACATTGTTTATATACATTATTATTAATATTAATCTAATTTAAACATATCTTTTATTTTACATATAACTATTTATTAATAAAATAAATAAATCATTATTTATTGAAAATATGATTTATTTTTATCAATCAATTAGTTTATATATTTATTAATTAAAACAATATAAAATGTAAAATAAATATGATTATGAAGAAGAATGTAAATATAATGAATTTTTATAATAAGATTAATAATAAGAATTATAATAAGAATTATAAGAATTATAATAAGAATAAGATATGGTTAATATTTTTAATTAACGTTGTTTATTAGATAATGATGATAATATATATTATTATATTCAATAATAATTATTTTAAACAACATATAATGAATAATTCAAAGAATAGTTTTTATAATTACATTAAATGATGAAATAAAGTTTAATATTATATGTGTTATAATAACAAAATACGAGTTTAAATTAATAATATATGATATAATTTTATATTTAAAATAATAGAATATCTTAATTTTTATATAATTATAATCAATTAAGATTGTAAATATAATTTAAATTCAATAAAATAATGACTAAATAATAATTAATTGATATTTTTGATATTATATTTAATTTAGATTATAATAAAAAAAATAATTTATATTTAGTTAAGAAGAATAATTTAAAACAATTTATTTTAAGTTAATATATTGATTAAATTATTGTTGAAATTGATAATGAAATAATTTAAATGTAACAATTTGTTGATTTTTATATTAATTGTTCAATATATTAATGGTTAAAACATATATAAAATTATAAAACAGATAATAATTTATTATGTTTATATGATTTATATGAATATAATTAATAATAATATTAAATTGGTAATGATATTGAACCATCAAATAAAAAATATATTAAAATCAAAGAATGTTTATAAATAAATGATGTTTAATATACATTAAAGTATAAACAATATGGTAAAATATAATTATATAAACAAGAATTGTTTTAAATTTGATAATTATTATATTTTTTTTTATATTATAAAAATGAATATTTAAACGATATGATTATATAATCGTAATTAATATAATTAAATAATAAAAAAATAACATCATATATGATGAATATTAAAAATAAATTAATGATTAATATATCAAATATAATTAATAAAAAGTAAATAATAATGTAATAAAAATATAAATATTAATAAAATATAATAATAGTATTATATTAAATTAATAAATAAATAATCAAATAATACAGATATAGTTATTTCAGAATATCCATCAGATTAAACATTAAAATCGTAATAAAATTTATAATTATCTTATACAAATTAATATCATTAACGAATAAAATCATAAGATTGTTAATTAAATTAAAATATCAATATAATATACATATAGTAATAAATTAATGATATTAAAAATAAATTAGATTAACTTTTATAAAATTTATCAAATTAAAATATAATTTGAAATAAATATGATTTTTTTTGTATAATGTTTTAATTATGTATTATTTTTATAAAAAAGTTTATTTATATAAAAATGATGACAACTTAAAATAAATTTTAACATTAAATACCTTTATCATATATTAATTATTTACATATTAATTTAATGAATGATAATTAAGTAAAATAATTAGCAGGTGATAATATTGTAACAGATTTTAAGTTATATTATAAAAAAAATATAGCATAAAATAATGGTATGAATAATCATTATTTTGGTTCAATTGATAGTAATTAAAAATGTGAAACATGTTATAATAATAAAAATTAATGTAATGGTCATATTGGTTATATATAATTATTTAAACCATTATATCATCCAATGTTTTATAATGAAATAATTAAAATATTAAAATAAATTTGTTTTAATTGTAATAAATTTTTAACAAAATAATAATGTAATGTATGTAAAATATAATACACAGTTAAAAGTGATAAAAATTAATTTTTTATAAAAGTTAATGATGACAAGAATAATAAAATGTTAACACCAGATTAAGTATATGAAATATTATCTAAATTTAAATAATAAGAATTTTTTAATAATGGTTTTAAAATTAATCCATTTGATATTTTAAATACTGTTTTAGTTGTACCATCAATAAAAATTAGATCAAATATAAAAATTATTAATGGTATTAAATCAAATAATGATGATTTAACAATTTATTATAACATGATGTTAATTTTAAATGAATAAATGAAAATTTAATAAGATGAATAGAAATTAATTAAATTATATAAAACATTATAATTATGTTATAATTATATCATAGCAGGTAAAAATTAATAATCATCTAAATTTAAATAAATACAAAGTGAGTTAAAAACAATTAATATTTAAAGTGATAAATCATCAAAAGAAATGTTAAAAGTTAGAGCTACAGAACCAATTTCAAGAAAATTAGTTGGTAAAAATAAATATATTAGAGGTAAAATTGTAGGTAAAAGGGTATTTTACATAGCAAGATCAGTTATTTCATGTGATCCTAAAATTGATTTATAACATATTGTTATACCAAAATAAATAGCTTAAGATATTATTATATAAGAAGTTGTTAATAAATATAATTATTAAAAATGTAATGAATATTATCATAATAATTAATAATATCCAGGTTGTACATAAGTAATTAAAAATTCAAATAAAAATATATATTCAACATAAATATTATTGAGAGATAATTATAAATTATAATGTGGTGATATTATATATAGAAATGTTATTGATGGTGATTATTGTTTATTTAATAGATAACCATCATTACATTATGGTAGTTTAATATCATTTAAAGTATTTGTTAAAAATAATGATTAAAATGAAAAAACAATATAATTTAATAATATGTTATGCGCACCTTTTAATGCTGATTTTGATGGTGATGAAATGAATGTTATTTTTACACCAAATTAAGAAAATACATAAGTTGAATTATAATATTTATCAAATATTTAAAATTGGTTAATATCATATAAAGATAATTCAGTTCATTTTTAAAGAACAGAAGATGCTATAATAGGTAATGCTAATTTAACATAAAATAATGAAAAAATAATATCAATTAAAGATTTATTTTAATACATTACTAATGTTAAAAATATAAATTATTTTAATAATTATATTTATGAATTAATAGATTAAATAAAAAAAGATAATAAAGATATTAATAAATTAAGTGATATTTTAAATAAAAAATGTTTAACAGGTCATTAATTATTATCAATTTTATTACCAAAAATAACATTTTAATCAAATTCAAGTATTATTGGTCCAAATAATATGTACTAAAAAGTAAAGAATTTAAATGATTTTGAATGTAAAATAAATATATAAAAAGGTTAAATATTAAGTGGTACAATTGATAAAGGTTTTGAAGGTTTTTTAAAATAAGTAATTTATTTTAATGGTAAATAAACATTTTTAGATTTATTATACAATTTATAATAAGTAGCTATTTAAACAAATTTAAGATATGGTTGTACTATTTCAATAAAAGATGTATTATTAAGTTAAGAATATATTAAATAAAAATAATAAAGAATATAAGATATCATAAATAAAAGTGATGAATTATATTCATAATTTATTGATAATTAAATAGTTACACCATTAAATGTTAATACAGAAGATTATTTTGAATAGAATTTATAATCAATTATATAATAAGATTTTACAGATATTATTGTTAAAAATATGAATGATGATAATAATTTATACAGAATGTTATCAACAGGTGCTAAAGGTAAAATTTAAAATATTTAAAATATTTTATGTACAAATGGTTAAGTTATGTTAAAAGGTTAAAGAGTTTAATATAATTTTTCACATTATAGAACATTACCATATTTTTAAAGATATGATTTATCATTAATATCAAAAGGTTATATATAAAATTCATTTATTGATGGTGTTTAACCAAGTGAATTATTTTATATGTCAATTTCAGATAGAAATGATTAAATAAATAAAGTTATGATGGTTGCTGTTTCAGGTGATTAATCAAGAATAAATACAAAGAATTTTGAATAAATTATATAATCAAATTATAATATGGCTATTTAATAAAATGGTAAAATTATATAATTATTATCATAAGATGATAATATTGATATAAGAAGATAAGAATATGTTAATATTAATGATATAGTATTATAATAATAAGATTTTATTAAAAAATATATTATTTAATCAAAATATAGTGATTAACATATATAATTATTTTTAAAACTAAAAAATGATTTATTAAAGTTTTTAGTTAAATAAACATCTAATAATATATATAAACCATTATAGACAAAATTATTATAACCATTAAATGTTGATAGATTTATTGATTAATATACTAAATGTTAATAAGAATTTAATTAAGATGATATTGATTTAAAATTATAATATTTATTACAATTTATTGATGAATTACCATATATATATTATAGTAAATAAATGAAATAAAAAAAAGCTAAAATAGATAATTATATATTAACATCAATAAAAAGATTAAAATATATTATTTTATAATCATTTACATAAGATATTTTATAATAATATTAATATAATGATATATAATTAATGTTATAAAATATTTATTGTTAATTATAATAGAATATGAATTAAATTGGTTTAAATTTAGGTAGTTTAACATCATAATCAATAAGTGAACCATTATCATAAGCTAATTTATCATCAACATCAGGTAAACATAGTTTACAATCATCAAATACAAATTCATTTGAATAAAAATCAGGTATGACAAGATTTTTTGAAATCATTTAATTAAAAAAATAACATAATTGTGTTAACCCTATTATGTATATACCATTAAAAAATAATTCATTAAATGATTATTAATTATAATAAATTGTTAATGAAATTGAAGAAGTTGATATTAATAAATTAATTTAATCAACTAAAATTATAAATATTAGTTTATAAAAACTATTAGATAACATTCATGAAAATAAATTATATAATACAATATTATATGAAAATATTAAATTATTAACATCATAATAAAATGATAAATAAATAGATTTTACATATTAAAATATTGTAGATGAATGGTGTATTTAATTAAATTTTGATAAACTTTTAATGATTAATAAAAACATTAATATTTAAAAAATAACTTAATTGATAAACTAATCAGTATTTTTAACATTAATTGGTGATGATAATAATAATTAATAAATAATGTATTTATTTATATATTCATCAATGTTAAAATAAAATTCATAAATAACAAATATTTATGAAATAATTGATAATATATATAATGAATATATTAATAAAATATGTATTTAAGGTTTAAGAAATATATAAAAAATAATAATTTAAAAAGATATTGATGCTTATAAAATTAATGAAAACAATGATTTAGTTAAATATAAAAGACATGTATTATTATCAATTGGTATTAATTTTGATATATATTATTACTAAAATATATTTTAATAAATTGATTATGAATCAATAACATGTGATAATATATATGAAAATAATTTAAATTTTGGTGTTGAATAAACTGTTTAAAAATATATTAATGAATTATAAAAATTCTTTGATGGTGTTAATCCTAAATTATTTTCATTAATGGTTGATTTAGTTACATTTAATGGTAAATTTAATTAATTTGATAGATATTTTGTTAACAAAATGAATATTTAAAATACATCATTATAATTAGGTAATTGTAGTTAAATTTAATATATAAACACAGCTTGTTATTTAAATAAAAAACATTAAATAAATGGTATTACATCAAGTATGATTGTAGGTAATTATGTTAATACAGGTAGTTTATATAATTAAGTTATTGTAAACAAAAAAATAGATAATAATTAGAATTAATTTTAATCATTATATAAATAATATATTTGAATAATATTATTTTTTTTTATAATATATCATTTTAATATATTTATTATTTATTATGCTATTTATTGATGAATTTATTCTGATGAATGACAATAATATGTTTTCATATCTTCATTTAGATATTATAAATTTATATATTTAACATTTTTATATTTAAAATATTCATATATTTCATTAAATTATTATTTATTATCATAATAGGTATATTTTAAAATAAATGTTAAATATATTCAATTAATTCAATATAATATAATTTAAATTATTCTATTGTTTATAAATTATTATGTATTAGATATTAATTATTTGAACCGATATTTATAAATATATATTATGGTTATAATTAAGAATTATTGTAAATATAATTATCATATATATCCATTAATGTATAATTAATCATATTATAAACATTAAATTCATCTGATAGCGTATATTAATAAACATATCCAGATGTTTTTAACACTGAAATTGTTTATTTAATAAGATTTGTTTAAATAAATTAAACATAATTATTATCAAAAAAAATCATATTTATATGTATCTATATTATTAATTATTTATTATTTTTTATATAATCAGTATTAATAATATCTATACTATTAATTATTTATTATTTTTTATGTCATATATACTTTTTTATTTATTTTTATACAATATAATTAACATATTGAACATTATATTTTATTTTTCCATTTATAAATACATTATAAACACTAATAATCATTATGTTTATTGTGACATTTTAAAAATACACATTTAGTATTTTAATAACATATTATACATTATTATTATTAAATATTTTATTTATTAACCAATTCTTATTAATATATATATTTCTAAAATATATATTTATTGTCAAATTAATTATCATTTATAATCTATTTTTTTATAATATTTTTATATTTCTATGATATTCTTAATTTAATATTAGGGTAATATTTATAATATTGTTTTATTAAATATTATGATTTAACTACAATATTATGTTAATAAAATTATTTAAATATTTAAAATAATTATTATTAATTAAGTTATATATCTTATTAATCTATTTATTTTTAATATTAGTATAATTAATATTTTTATTACATTTTTATTTTATTAATAATTTTTATTTTTTTATATAAAAAAATGTAAAACAATTATTTAGTGTTTGAATAATAATATAATTAATTTTTAAAATAGTTATAAATAATATTTAATAATGATAAAATTTTATTATAAAATGAATAATGTTAAAAAGATATGTAATAAAATATTTAATTTTATCATTATTAATAAAATTCATAAACAAAATAATAATTATATGATGATTGTGTTAATGTATTATGTAAATTATAATACGAATTTTAAATTAATCTTGTTTATTTATTTAAAAATTCGTATTATAGTTAAATATAATATTTTCATTCAGTTAAAATAGATATTGATGATAAATTATTTTAAGAAAATTAAATTTAAGTTAAATAAACTATAAGTTAATAACAAATTTCAGTTAATTAATTTAAATTATTATTTGAAAATTAATATCATTTCTTATATTAATATGTTTTATATCATTAAATGGTTTATTAAAATAAATAATATATAAAAAATTAATAATTATAAGATTAATAAAATAAATATAAATAATTAATTAAAAATATGTTAGATTTATATGAATCATTTTTAACAAATTAATATGATGATAATTTAGTTATATTAAATAATAATAAAAAACTAAGTGATTTTATTGTTTATAATGATAATAATGTTATACATTAAAAATAATTTAATTTAAAATATGATTAAATAATATCTAAAAATATGATATTAATTAATGAATATATATTAAATTTTAAATAAAAAATGTTATATACATATTCATTAAAAAACTAAAAATATATTGAAGAAATGTTATTAAATATGTGTAATAAAAGATAAATAACATAAAATTAACTTGATTTTGAATATCATGGAATAATTGATTATCTATTTGAAATATCATGTTCTAAATAATTACAATAAGATATCAAATTATTTGATAATTAATAAACTAGATTAAACAAAATCAATAAAACGTTATCATAAAATAATTTTTATTATAAAATATAAGAAAAAATTGAGTATTATTCTTAATGTGTATAAAAATAATTATTATAACAAAATTATTTATATTAACACATAAAAGCATATTTAATACAAATTCGTGATTATCTTTAATATGATTAATTAAATTATGAATAAGATTTGATATTATTAACATTTTAATCATTAGAATAAAATAATGATAAACTTAATTATGAATTAATTTAAAAATATCTTAGTTAAATATAAAATTATGATTATTTATAATCATTTTAATAAAAATTATAAGAGATTATATAAAAATAATATCAAATAAAAAATAATTATTTTAACGAAAAATATTTATATACATTTTAACGTAAAAATGAAAAATAAATATATTCTAAAAATTTAGATGCGTATAATATGTTATTAAATAATAATAAATTTACTAATTATTTAAATTTCACAAAATAAAAATATTTTGAACATTAATAATTTATTTAATAATAATATAAATTATATAATGTTTAATATGATAATGATATTATATAAAATATTAATGAAATGTATGATAATTAATTTGATAATTTTATAATAATTTATCATGATAAACCTGGTATTACAATGTTTAATGGATAAAAAAAATGTTTATTTTATTAATAAATTAGTTATGTAGATTATGAATATTTAAATAAAGAATTCTCTAATAAAATAATTAATATTATCATGAAAATGAATAATAAATATTATTATTGTGTAGCTTATGATAAATAATAATTACATTATGTTGATTTGTATGATAATGAAATGTTTTAAACAGGTTAATTATTAAATAATTAAGTTAAATAAATTAATTTCAATGATAAAAACATAAAATATTTATAAATATTCTATGAATTATTAGAATGATTTATAAAATATTTTTTTTTAATTAATAATATTTTTTTATTTATAATAAAAATGAATTACACATTTTAAGAATTTTCATAATATTCATTTATTAATAATGTAACTATAATGGATCATTTATTTACAAATAATTAATATAATTATTTGTTTAATAATTATAATAATTAAAAATAATAAATAATCAATTATTTTAAATAAATTAATAATGATGTAATATAATTTAATAAAAATGAATATTAAAAATATGAATTATATTAATGATATTAAGATATATTTAAATAAAATAATATATAGATAAATGAATAATATCAATAATTAAAATTACCAACTCATTATATTGGTATGTTATAATTATAAGATAATGAATATATTTATTGTAATACTGGTTTATATAGTGAATAATTATAATATATTAAAGATAATTATGTTAATTGTTATGTTAAAATTAAATTTAATGATGAAATATAATTATAAAATATTAATAAATAAATTAAATTTAATTATAATGATTAATATTTTTAAAGTTTATGTTAATTTAATAATAAATATATTAAATAAATAGAATAATTAAATATATTTTACCCATTATAAACATCTGGTAATTGTTATATAATTGGTGTATTATTATAAACTATTTATGATTATAGTATATAAAATAAATAAAATTTACAATAATTATTAAGTATTATTGATATAAATAAATTATAAACAATTGAATATATTTTAAATAAAGATAAATATTCAATAAATAGTTGTATATAAAGTATTAAATATTTTATATTATTTTAATTATATTAAACAGTTAACTTTATCTAAAATACATGTAAATATTATGATAAATCTATATAATAATTTATATATTAAAGATGTGATCATATAAAATAAATTATAATAAATATGAATACATTTATTAATATCATTAATTATGATTATTAAACATATGATTATTAAAAATATAATAATAAAGAATAATTATAATAAATAGTTGATTATAAATAATAATATAGTTAAAATAAAATATATATTGATGATGAATTATATGTATAAAAATTATATATGAATTATGATTAATTAAAATAAAAATGTTTGAAATAAATATTTTATAATAGAATAGATGATTTTAATAATATTGATAATATATAAAATTATTATTATTAATAATTAAATATATAACCTTTTAATTTAGATTAATTTTAAATTAATAACACATATAGTACTGAATATGAATTATTTAATGAATTATATAATTGTATAAAAAATAATAATATTTAACATAGTATAATATAAAAAATACCATAATATAACATATTTCATTATATTATGTATTTAAAAAAATATGTACATAAAAATATGATAATTTAAAATGAAAATAATATTGATTTATTTAGTTTTATAAATGAAATTAAATAATAAAATTAATATTTTTATAATGATATTATTTAATATATGAAATTTATTATAAATATAGTTTATAAATATTTTTATTAAAGTAAATAATTTTTAGTAAATACATAAGTATTTTTAAATGATATATTAAATTAAACTAAAATTATTGATGTTATAAATAATAATAGATAACATCAATATAAAATAGTATTATAAAATTTAATATTTGATGATAATGTTATTTAAAAAATGTTTGATGAATAATAAAAATAATAATATTATTAATTAATTGATAAAATAAAAAAAAATAAATAATATTTATTATATTTAGTAAAATAATTATTTGATAATAATATATATGATATATATTTATATAATATATTAATATTATTATAACATATAGATTTGGAAGATAAATAATTTTTATAATAATATTAATAATAATTAATTAATTATTATTTATAAAATACATATAATTTTAAAACGATACTTATAATATTTGAATTTAATAAATAATTTAATATAAAATATGATGATTAATTTAAATAACATTTTATTTAAAATTATTTAAAACATATAAATAGTAATTTATATTATTATGATAATATGTATTAATATTATGAATAAATTAATTTAATTTTAAATAATAGTATAATAAATGATCATGTTTATAATAATTATAAAATATTTAAAATTTATGACGATTTTGATTAATATAACTAATATATTTTATAATACCCAATTTATAAAATAAATAATTAAATATATCATAATGATTAATAATATTTTATATAAATTAACAAATTTATATAATAAAATAAAAATAAATCTATGTTATAATAATTAATTAATATAAAAAAAGGTAATATATTTTTAGGTTGTAAATTAATAATAAATGATAATAATATATAATTTGAAAATACTGATATAATTTTAAAAATAAATAAAAAATAATAATTAACATACGAAGATTAATAAATAGAATAAATGTATATTACAAATGAATTAATAGATAGTTTTTGTATAAAATAATAAAATTAATATAAAATAATAATTATCAATAATAAATTAAATGATATTAATAATTTATAATTTAAACATTTTGTTATAAATTATAATAATAATTAAATAATTTATAACACAAAATAATATAATATTATTTTATAATATTTAAAAAATTAATAAAAATAAGATATAATTTAATTAATAAATATTAATAATAATTAATTTATTAATAATATATTTAATATAAATTAATTTTAAAATAATTATGAAACTTATATAAATTAATTTTAATAATATTAATATATATAATAAAATATGTATGAACAAATAAAAAAAACTTAATAAGATTATGATGAAGAATAATAAAATAAAAAATAATAAGATATTAATGATTAAGATTACGTTAATCTAAATTATATAAATACAAATATATTTTATTTATATACATATGATAAATGTGATAAAATATCATAATCATTAAAATAATATATTGATAAATAAAAAAGTCATAAAAATTTTTAAATTTAATATAATTTTGATGACATATTTTAAGATTGGTAATAATAATTAGAATTGTATAAAAAAGAAGATACATAAAAAACAATGAATAAATATAAATATATAAAAATAAACTACATTTAATATGTAAATGATTAAAAATAATAATAAACTAATAATATTATTATTGAATATGATATAGATTAAATTAAATATCATTAGTATTATTTATATAGATATTAATAATTCATGTATTTAAAAATAAATAATAATGATAAAATATAGTAATATATTAAAAAATATGAATATATTAATGATGTTAAATTTAGAGATAATTAAATAACTATAATAAAAAATATTTTGAATAATGATAATAATTAATAATATTATAATTTATAAATGGGTTAAGGTAAAACATCATTTATTATACCATTTATTTGTGTATATTTATGTTATAATGATTTAAATATAAATAATATTATATTAATAACACCATAATATTTAATATAATAATAGTAAAATATATTAAATATTATAAATTAATTATTAAATAAATAAAACTTTGTTAAAATATTATCAGATATATAAGTGAAATAATATATAATTGATAATAACAAATTAAATGAAAATGATTTAATAATTATAGATGAAATTGATTTTATTTAAAACCCAATGACGAGTGAATATAATATTGATAAAGAATAACCTTAAAAATATAAATTATTAGATGATATTTATAAATAATTTATTAACATTAATATAGATTAAAACGAAAAATATAACAAAATATATGAGTATATTTAATAATAATAATTAGTTTTAAATACAAATTATGGTCTATATAATAATATTTTATTATCTATACCATATTAATCATTTTAAACACCTTTACCTTAATCATAATTTATTAATGAATATATTTCAGTTTTAACAACTATATATTTAATATATATTAATTCAAAATAAGAGAATAAAAAATATAAATTAAGAAGTTAAGATTATAATTTATTAATTTAAAATGTTATATAAAACAATAATGATGATAATATTGTTGATATAGTAAATAAATATTATAATGTTGAACTAAATGAGTAATAATTTAATGATTATATTTAAAATATATTATATAGATAATTTAAAAAATGTTATAATTATAATAATGTTTCATTTATTACATTTTAATTATAATATATCAATAATAAATAAATATGTTTTACAGGTACATTATTTATTAATAATTTAAATGATATATAACTTAACTTTGATATAAAATAATTTATCAAAACATGTGAGATAAATTAAACAATATTAACAACAAATAATAATATAATATAATAAGAAAATTAAGATAATTTATATTAAATATTGAATTTATGTGAATAAAATAATTTAAATACAATTATTGATATTGGTTCTTATTTAAATAAATACAATTAAGATGATATAATTGTTTAAATAATTGAATATTTTTAAGAATATAATATCAAATAATATTAATATATTTAATTTATTAATGTTAAAAATGATACTTTATAATTATATGATATTAAAAATAAATAAATTATAATTAATCATAAATAAGATAATTGGTAATATGATGATAATTAAAATGATATATTTACTATATTTTATTAAAAATATTGTACTGGTATTGATATTAAATTATGGTATAAATCTAAAGCATTATTAACAATAAATGTAAATAATAATATAAGAGATATAACATAAGCTATTTATAGAATGAGATTAATTAATGATGATTAAAAATGTTAATAATAAAATTGTGTTATATAATAGAATGGTAAATGTTAACATAAATAATAATCTATTTATTATTTTATATATGATGATATTTATAAAAAAATGTAATAAACTTATAATGAATTTATTAATATTTTAATGTAAAAAGATTATGATGATTAAATAAATATATATACTAATTATGTTAAAAATTAATGTATTAATATAACATAAAGTTCATAATGTTTATATAATTTATTATTAATTTAATAATATATTGATTGTAAAAAATAATATTATTTATATAAAGAATAATATTTTAAATCATTATATAAAATTTAAACAAATGATTTTATGATAAAAAATAATTTAAAAGATTATTTAATTGATAAATTTTAATTTAATAGTTATAGTAAATTTAATAATAATGAATTATAAAATATTATTTAATAAAATATTGAATAAAATAAAAATGGTTAATATATAATTAATCATAATTATAATAGTTAACCTATAATTATTAATTTAAATATAATTAATTAATCAAATAATTAAGTAATTAATCAATCAAATAATATTGATTATATTAAAATTAGTTAAGATTTATATTAATTTTTAATATAATATAATATATAAATAAATGTTAATTAAACATAATAGTAATAGTAATAGTAACAACAATAATAACAATAATAATAATAATAATAAAATAATTAATTTAATAACTAAAAATTTAATAATATATTTTATATTAGTTAAAATTACTCATATGTTGAATATATTATATAAAATAATAAAAATGGTTATATTTAAAAATAAAATATATATAATAATAAATTTTTAATATAATTATTTGTATAAATATATTGGTTAAATTAAAAAAATTATAATGTTGATTTTTATTATGAATAAATAATAAATGAATTAATTATCAAAAATAGAAAGAATATTAGAAATAAAGATGTTTTTAAATTAACATATAAATATAATCACAATGATGTTTAATAATATACTGTTGATGAATAAAATAATAAATCAAATGTTAAAAAAATTAATGTAGAATATTTATGATTATGTTATTTATTTTTTTTTATTAGTTTATATTTTTTTATATAAAAAAATGTAATAATTATTAACATTATAATAATTATAATAAAAAGATAATAAATATGTAATATAATATTTATAATAATTAACTATTTTATAAATAAATAATGATACATGTGATGTTATAAATTTATATTTACCTAATTATTATATTAATGAAATAATAAGTAGATTAAATGATTTAAATATTTAATAATAATTGTATATTAAATAATTATTATGGAATATATTATATATATATTTTCAAAATGAGTAATATTAATAAAATATTTAATAATTAGATATTAATATTATATTTAATTATGATTTAAATAATGATTAATATTAATAATAAAAAAAATGGTAATAATATTTAAATAGTATTAATTTAATGTAATTAAATTGAATTATTTTAAATATTACTATATTGTTATTATTATTTATTTTTAGTAATTTAAATATTTTATTGTTATAATAAAAAAAAATGAATTAATATTAAATTAGTTAATAATAATTAAATAATTTAATGTAATGTAAATATAATATAGATTATTGTTAATAATAATTAATTCAATATAATTAATGTGTGATTGATTAAGCAATTTATATCAAATAAAATAATATTAGAAATTATTATTGATTATATATTTTTTATAATGTTAAATATTAATTTATTTATTATTTTTTTTTAATATTATAAAAAAATATATGTAAAATTGGTTACTTGATAATATTGATAGTGATGATGATGCTTATTTATATAAATTTTATATAAATGATAAATAATTTAAATAAATAATACCATATATATATAATTTATTTATATTATACCCTAATTTTATTGATAATAAATAAATTAAATTACCAATAATTATATTATTAAGTGATATTCATTAAACGTATAAATATGATAAATAATATTAAAATAAATATAAAGAATATTAATAATAATTTAGTAATTTTGTATAAAAAATAAATTAAACATGTGAAGAATATTAAATAAAATGTATATTTTACTTTGAAACAGGTTAATATGATGTTGATGTTTAAGATAATTTATATAAAACAAATATATAATATTAAGATTAAAATATTGATTTAATTAGTTTTTAATAATTATCATATATATAAATATTAAAACATTAAAACGAATTTAATTAAATAACATTTAGATATAACGATTTTCGTAGTTTCAATAATAATTTATATAATTAGAATAATAAATTAAAATATCATTAATAATAATTTATTGAACATATTAATAATTAGTTAAATAAAATTAATTTAGGTGAATATTTTAAATAATAATATGATTAATATTGTTAACATATATATAAACAAATAATATAATAAACAACATTATATGTTTTATATAAACCATATATTATAGATTAATTTATATAATAATAATATTTATAATCATTCGATTAATTAATTGATTTAATTGAAACATTAATATCATAAAAATGTTAAGATGTTGTTACATAAATCATGTTAAATTTATCAAATAATAAATACAATAATTCATATGATAACGCTGTTATATATTTAAATTCTATTTAATTAGATTTGTATTATATATTGAAATTATTTAAAAATAAAGATTATATTATCAATATAAATTATGCTGGTTAATCACATATTGAATCAATTAAATATATTTTATGTGAATATTATAAATTATATAAAAATGTTAATGAAATTTAATTATTTGAATATAAAGAAATTTAATAAAAAGATGATTAAACATGTTTATTTTTACAATAATATGTTTAATATATTAATAAATATTAATATATTAATATTTAAAATAATGATGATCATTAATATAATATTTATTAAAAATAAATATTATTACATACATAATTATATATATTAATTAAATATAAGTAATGTCATAAATATGATATTGATTTATTATAAAATTATATTTAACAAATATAATATTTATTAATTAATGATTAATATGATATATAATTATGTTAACAAATATAAAATTATTTGGATGAATATTAAATTATAAAAGATTATAATTGATATAATAATTTAATATAAAAAAAATATATAAATATCATTATAATAAATCATTATTTTATTAAATAACTATTAATTAATATGTTAATTTTATATAATCTTTTAATTCATTATTTATATTAATTATATATTTTTCTATTAAATTAATATAATTATTTTTAGTATATTTTTATTCATTATATTATTATATCAATAAATTTGTTAAATTTTATAATAGTGTTTTATTGTTATCAATAAATTATATATTTTATAAAAATTAATATATTTAATTATTAATATATTTTTTATTATCTATAAAAATAGTAACAATATTTAATAAATAATCATAAAGTTAATTATCATCCATTATAATATCATCATCAAAATAAATATTATCATTATCATAATTATCATTATAATTTAATAATTATAATTAATTAACATTTTTAATATTAAAATTTTTATTAAAATTATTATTAAAATTAATAAACATATTTACTAAACTTTATAATTTTTATTAATCTATATTTTATTTATTATCTATAATATATTATTTAAATTTTTTTATATTATCATGATGTTTATAAAACATTAATTATTCATAAAAAATATTTTATTTATCATTAAATAAATATTTATAATATTTTTTAAATAATATTATAATATCTTATTTATTTATTAAATTAAATAAATTTTTATTTATATTAAATTATTTTTATAAAACATATTTTATGTATAAATTATTTAATATAAAATATATAGTATTTTTTTTATTTTTATATTGAACATAAAAATCATAACATTTTTATACAAGTTATTAATTTTAAAATAACAATTTATATATAACTTGTTATTAAATAAATTATATTATGTTATATTATAATATTGGTGAATTTAAAAATTTTTCTATATTATCTTTATAGTCTTATAATGATTAAACTTTTAATATATATACTATATCATTAAATTTATATGGTAAATAATTCATTGGTATAAATTAATTTAATTTATATTTAAATATAACAAAACTATTTTAATTAAAATAATATTAATAATATAATTTATTTTTATTATTTTATGAAACAATATATATAAATATTTTATCAGTTAATTAAATTTTAATATTTTAAATATAATTAGATATAACATATTAATTATAATCATCAAATACGTAATCTTAAAATTATCTAATAAAATATTATTATGTATATAATTATTATTCATTTTAATTACTTAACATTTAACTCATATATTAATATCCATTATAAACATTATTTAAAAAAGGTTATATTTATTAAGGTAAATTATTTAATACTATTTATTTTGTAATTTATAATGTATTTATATTTTGATTTTTAAACGTATACATTTTTTATTACAATATAAAAAAAAAATAATATATTATTTTCAATTTATTTTTATTATACTTATATAATATTATTAAAATTCATCATTATTTATTTAAATATTTTAATCTTCACTGATATTTTTACGTATATTTTTAATATTAAATTATAAATAATATAAGTAAATAAAATAATATATATCATCAATTTATTTATTATATTGTAATTAATTTAATATTTATTTCATTTATTCAATATAATAATTATCTTAATTAGAATTTTCATTTATCATTGTTAACATTTTATAAATTGTTATTTAAAATTATTTTATAAATGAATTACTAAAACTAATAGTTTAATTTTATATACTTTAAAAATATTTAAAAATATGTATTTTAAATTATATAACATTTTATTATTAATTAATATATTAAACCAATTTATCATGTAAAATAAATATATTTTTATGAAATTATTAAAATTATAATCTTAAATTATTTTATATTTATTAAATTGAAACACCATAATCAGTTTAAACATCAAAATATTTAATATGTTAATAATCATTTTTATTATCATAATTTTATTTAATTTAACATAATTTTGTTATATAATAAATATAATCAATATATATTTATATACCACATTAAATTATATCTTTTTAACATTTAGTTTATTAAATATTAATTAAATCAATATTTTAACATTATAATTATTAATCATTTTGTTATATATTTTATTATTATAAATACTAATTAGTGTATTAATACTATTATTACTATTAATTATAATGTTAAAATATATGTATATAATATAATTATATATCAATAAATTTATTATTTTATATATTTGATGTATATTAGTATAATATTATATTATAATTACTATTATATTATACTTTAAATAAATATAAATCTTATTCTTTTTAATAAATTTTAGAACCATATAATAAACATTTAAATGTTATACAAGTATTTTATTATCCAAATAATTATTTTAAATAATAACATATATTTAAATAATAATCAGATAATGTTAATTTTTTATATTTATCTTTATTTTATAAATATAAATTGTAGTAATATACACTTTATAATTAATTATTATAATCAGTTTCAAATAATTTTTAAAATTAAATATATTCATTATATATATATTTACCATTTAATATATTTATTAACATATTTTTATATGGTTATATTATTTTTTAATTATAACTATATATTTATGTATTTAAATCATCTATTGTATATGATGTTATTTATAAACCAATTTCTTATAAATATTATGGTGTAATTATATAAATTTATTTATACTTATCATCAATTTATTCTATTTAATTATAGTATTATTCAATTTATTATTTAATTTATTCATGAGTATCTTCAAAATTATTAATTAACTAATCTATAATATTTTAATAATCGATATATTTTTATTATAAATATATTTTATTAACATATAAAAAATCTAATATTTATTTTTTTTTATCTATTGTATATATATTATCTATTTTTTTTTATTTAAAATATAAAACAATATCATTTTATTAACTTTATTTATATTCATATTATATCTATTATAATAATAAATATTATTATTAATCATCTAATAAAATATCATATTATTCATCTAATATTATATCATTATTATTATCATTACTATAATTATCATTATTATAATTATTATCAAAATCTTTAATATATTTTTATTAAAATTAATATTATTAATAAATTAAATAATATTAATAATATTTAATTTATATTTACAACTTTTAATATAATTTTTTAATATCTTTATTAAAAAATTATTTAATATTAACGATTTATTATAATAATTATATTTAATTATGTAAGTATGTTAATAATATATTATCGTTTTTTAAACATATTTTATTATAACAAATTTTTTAATATTATTTAAATTTAAAATTATTTAATATATTATTATATTAAGTTTAAATTTATTATTAAATATATTAACTTTAATCATCATTTTAAGATAAACATTTTTATTCAAATATTATTTTATTTTATTATAATGTTATATTAAATTATTATTATAATTATCTATATTATTAGCTATTAAATGTTTTATATTAAATATAATTATCTTTATCATATATTTATAATATTTATTATAATTTTAAATTATATTATACTACATTTTAATTATAAATTATATTACCAAAATCGTATAAATACATATCATTTTCATATTTAATAAATTAATATTTATTTAATTATTTTTAAAAATTATTTATTTATATATCATTTATTTATTATGGTTCTTATTAAAAATATAAATTTTATATATCACCATTATTATAATTAATATAAAAATAATCAAAATATTTATCATTTTTTATGTTATTTAATTATTATTTTATTGCTTTTTAATTATCTACAACATAACCGAGTAAATATTAAATAATTTCTAAAAATTTTTATTAAGAATCAGTTTAAAAATATTATAATAATAATGGTGTTATTATTTATTTATTATTATCATAAAAATTTTTTATTTTATCATTTTATTATTAATCTTATTAATTGTTATAATAAATAAACATCGTTTAATTAATATATGTAATAAGTGATGATAAATTTTATTATTAATTAAAAATAAAATTTAATAAAATATTAATATAAAAAGGTGTTTATAAATATTATTATGCAATAATTAATGGATTATCTAATATATTATTAATTGCTTAAATTTCATTATATTTACTAAGTAAATATTTTTTTATAAAATTTTTTATAAAATCAATTAATTATTAATCTAATTAAAATTTTTAATTTAATTATTATATCATTTTTTAATACTAATAATAAAAAAAAAACAAATATATAATTATTATAAAAATATTATAGTATTAATTATTATTTTAATATATTTACAGTTATTAATTTTAAAAAAAATAAATATTTATCATTTATTTAATGTACATTAGATAATATTATTACCAACTAAATTTTATCTACAATTACTACATTTAATTTTTTATGTTAAATAATATTATTACATTAAACATTTAATATGTGCTTAAAATTTACATTATTATTATTTATTTTGTTGATATTAATATTAATGACAAATTTAAATAACTAAATTAGGATTATTAAATAATTCATTTTATTATTTTGTACATTAAATATTAATATCAACAGTGCTTGATGTATTAGATAAATCTTCTAAACAAATATAACATTCACCATCTACATTAAAATTATCTATTTAAAATCTTTATAATAATAAATTATATGCTTTTTATAATTTTGTACATGTATTTTATTAAATTTTAAATATTTTTTTTTTATATATTTTATATTATTATTTAATTATTTATTATTTTTAATCAAATTGTTATTAAAATTCATTTAATTATAATATTTATGTATTATTATTTTAAAAATTTTAAAAATTTTAAAAATTACATAATGGTTCTTTAATTTTTATATATGTTGATTCAGAAATAAATAAACGTTTTAACATTTATAATTATTATATATTTAATTCTTTAAATAAACAATTATCAATTAAAATATTTATTTATTATTATGTATTAATATCAATATTAAATGTAAATATTGAATCATATGCTTATAAATTTTTTAATTCTTTTAAATTTTATACATTTAATTATTATGTCATAATACTTTAATTAATTAATAATAATTCTAATTATGAATCTTCACTAAAATTAACATTAAAGTTATTTTTACAAAATTATATATATAATTTTTTTATGTAATTAGGTAAATTTATTTATAAATTACTTGATAATATAAATTATAATTATTTTAAATATTATAAATTATTTTATAATTAACTCATAATATAATCATATGTTTATTGATTATATAAAATAAAAGTTATTTTTTTTATTTTTAATTATATCAATTACTAATTTTATGTTAATTAAATGTATTAGTTATCTTAATATTATATATTATATCTTAAATTTTAATATAGTAATAAATCTTAACTAATTTATATTTTAAAATCATATTAATTAATATGATTTTTTTATTATATAAAATTAATTGTAATATAATCATTAATATCTTAAAAATCATTATATAAATTATAAAATTATTGTTTAATAAATTTTACTAATTAACTATCTGCTTACATTTTTTATATAATATAAAAAAAAATATTTAAGTTAATTAATATATTTTTATATTATATAAAAATATATATGAAATAATTAATTAATTATTTTAAATAAAATAATATTTAACTAATTTAATGTTAAAATTAATAATAATAATTAAAATAATTATATAATTAAAATTAAAATTATTAATTAAATTAACATGAATAAATAATAATTGATTAACTATATGAATAGTATTAATTAATGAATTATTAATAATATGAATAGTAAATATTATTAGATAATAATAATAATATAATATTAAATAATGGTTGGTTATTATATGATTATTATAAAAATATTAATTTAAATAATAATAAAATTAACTATAAATATTAATAATATAATAGTATATAAATAGTTGTTTTATAAAAAAATTAAATATTATATAAAGGGTTTAATAAATATTTAAATTAATAAGATTAATAAATTGAAACATGTTATTATATTAACTTAAATAATTCAATATATTACTCAAATATTATTAATAAAGGTTAAATTAATTATTATTAAAATATAAAATAAATAAAATGTTTTGATATTAATAATAAAAATAATTATTAATATTATATATAATATATTGATGATTATATATAATAATTAAAATAAGATGATGTTATTATAAATTATTATTTAAAATATTAAAAGTATATTAAAAAATCATATAAAGATATATTATTAGATATAATATAAATAAAGTTTAATATTTAAAATAATTTTATAAAATAAGTATAATTAATAAATTTATATTGTAATAAAATATAATATATATATTACTTTGATAAATAAAACATAAATTATTATTACAATAATAATAATAATATAAATTATATATTCTAATAATATATGACATTTATATGTAATAAATTAAAATTAAATTCATATATATCAATTAAACCAATAACAATATATTAATAATAATGTTAAGAATTATCAGAATTAGTAATAATTAATGATGTTTAAAATATAATATAATTATTATAAAATAGTGATAATAATTATAAATAATATTAATAAATAATTGATTAATTATTATAAAAATGTTAATAATATAATTTTAATTATAACACTAAATATGGTTTATAATAAAATATATTATTAGATATTTATATTAAAAATTAATTAAATCAATAATAAATTTAATATATTAAATAAATTAATATTTAAAATAATAATAATATATCTATAATATAATGGAATGTTAGATAATTTTATTTTATGAATTTAAATGATAATATTAGTATGTTTATTTAATAAATATAATAATTTAATACAGATTTAATTATTTTAAATGAATTTAATTATAAAAATGGTTAATAATTTATTTAATTTATTTAAAATTAAAATAAATATTTAATATTTGATTAATTAATACATGAATAATAATAAACAATATTTTTATTTGATAAATAAAAATGTAAATAACTAAAAATTATTTACCATAATTATAAATTTATAACAATAAAATTATATGATAAATTATTTACATTTTTACATTTAGATAGTTGTAAATCATATTATTAAAATAAATTTATGTTAAAAAATAATAAATAATTAATATAATAATATACATAAAATAAATTATTTTAAATAAAATAATTGTAATAATATTTAAAATCAGATATATTAATAGGTGATTTTAATGATTATTTTTAATAAAATAAAAAAATATTATCAACATGTTAATATTTAATAGAATAAGGTTTTTAATGTTAATATTAAAAAGATTAAAGCAGTTTAATATATATTGATTAATAAATTGATTTAGTGTTTTTTAAATAACCAATATAATAAATATAATAAGTTATTATAAAATCTAATTTATTTGATCATTTACCAGTATTTACATAATTATAATTATGAAAAAAAAACATATATAATATATACAAATGTATAATATATATATGTGTCATATACAAATGTATATGATATTTATAAATATTTTTTATAAATAAGTATAAATATAAATAAGGTATAAATAAGGTATAAATAAGTATAAATATAAATAAGTATAAATAAAATTAATAAAATTTGAGTTGATAAAACCAAACTCAATTGAAGAAAGCATTTAATTAAGCTTTAGCTAATATTTCAGCATATTTAAGTAAAATATCAACATCAACATTATGATTATCATAAATACATTTAATGTTAAATATATTTTTTTTAAGATCGTATTTGAATTACAAACTATTATTAAATGTTTCAAAATAAACTATTTATTGTTTATCATCATATTTAGTTATTATAATATCTAAATCCCAATTTAAAATATTACAAAGTATTTTTTTAGCTTTTCTATTATATTCAATATCTTATTATAATAAATAAGGCATATAATTAATTATAGTATAATCGATTTCGAATGAATTCAAATCAAAATATTATTCATATTAAAGAATTGAATCATTTTTCAAAATATTTTTTAAATATGTGTTTATATTCTTATTTTTAGGGTAAACATATTTAATAATATTATTAAATTGTAAACATTCATCACATTATATCTATGATAAACACACATTCCAACGTTTATTTTTATATAAACAATTTGGTGATTATTTAAATTACTAAGAAATATTGTTGTTTTAACAAGTACTCATTGTAATAGGGCTATATTTATTTTATAAATATTTCATTTCATTATTATTGTATATAATCTAATTAATATAAGTAATAATAAACTTTACAACAAAAAAAATCATATTTTATTCAGTCATTCTTTATAATTTTATTATATTGTTTATATTCTAAATATAATCATTTATTTATTATCTTTCATTTATTAAATTTTATTGTTCAAATTTTATTAGCCTCTCTTTCATTATCATCGCTATATTATTAATCTTCTTGATCTTCATCAGTATTTGACCTCATATTAATTATCATGATTATGTAATAATTTTTTATCTACTCTTTTTATTTTATATTTTTCTTAAATAGTTGGTTTTATAACTTTAATTTTATCAACGAATTATTTTTATTATTTTTAATTCAATTACTATATTTATTCATCATCTGAATCATTTGAATTATATGAATTATTTAAATCAATTTAATGAATAAATTTTTATAATATCAATTATTTTTATTATTTATTTAAATTATCAATAACATTTTATAATGAATAATTAATTTATGTAATACATTCATACTATTATTATTACCAAAATTTATTTACTAAATTATCATTAAATTTATCTATTTATTAAATATAATTTATTTATTTTAAATTATAATTATATTTGTCATCTAATTTTAATAACATAACAACTATATTATAATTCAATTATTTTTTAATTTTATCAATTAATTCATAAAATTATGTTTTATTAAATTTAATTTAATCTGAGTTTTATTTAAAATTATTTTCAATTTATTGTTATTAATTTTTAACATATTTTAAATCATCATTATCATAATAATCTTAAATAAGTTTATTATATGGTTTATTTACTTGTTTTCTTTATATTGGTGTTAAATGTGATAATTTATATTTAATAGTTAAATTATTATCATCATATATAAATTTAACATTATTGTATTAAAAACTATTATCATCTAATATTGTTAATTTATTTTTATCATATTTATTTTTAACATAACGATGTAATTATTATGGTAATATTAATTCAATTTAATTAATATCATCTACACTTAATTATTAATATATTAATTAATTAATATACTTATTAATAAGTTATTATATAGTTAAATTAATATAATTATTTTAACTTTTTGTTTATTTAGCAATATGTTAAGCAATTAAATCTGATATATATTTATTATTTAATTAAATTGATAGATATATATATTCATTTATATGTTTATCAATTAATTCATTATTTTAATATAATTATTTTAATAATTATATTTAAAATTCAGAAACATCTTATAATGTTAGTTTATATTATTATTGATCATTAAAAATATTAGAATCATCTATAATTTTTTATTATAAATCAATTGTTAATTAATCTTGTTATAAATATATTTTATTCATTTTTAAATAGAATAAAAATATTTTATTAATTATAAATAAAATATGAGTTAGTAATAAAATATAGATTTAATTTAATAAATTAAAAAAATGATTATATAATTAACAAATAATGATATATAATATAATGATATTGATGTTGATTTAATTTAATATTAACAAATTACATTTAATAAAGTAGATTATTAATTTAATGAAATTAATAAATAAATTAAAAATTTAGACAATGAATTATAAATAATAAATAAATAATATTAATAAAATTATAATTAATTATTAAAAATTATTGAATATAATGATAATTATTAATAAAAATAGTTCGATAATATTAACTATTAATTACTAATTTCTATTTACAAATCATGTTTAAATAATATTTTAATTCATGAATTTAATTAATTTAAATAAAGAGATGATTAAATTAATAATGAACATTTAAAAAAAATATTAATCAAATAATGAATTATTATTTTTTTTTATTATTAATAAAAAATATTAATCAAATAATTAATATAATGATTTACATGATTTATTTATATAAATTTTATAATATGGATAAAATGTTTAATTAAATGAATTAGATGGATAATAAGAATGGAATAAATTAAAAGATGTTATAAATACATATAATATAGATACTAAAAATATATAATGGAATATTAATTTTAAAGATATTTAATTTAAATAATTCAAAAATATATAAGATACGTATAATTATGTACATGATTATTTGAAAATATATGGTGATGATAATGATAATAAAACATAAAATTGGTCAAAATATCATTTTTATTTACAATTAGTTAGAATTATAAAAAACAATTAATAATTTTCATTATAACGATTATTATAAATAGCATATAATATTGGTTAATTATCTGTTCATTTACATACAAATAGTATATTTAATGAATAATGTATTAAATTTTATTATATAAATAATTTATGTAATATGTATACATATATTAAATGAAATCATATCATTTATAATATTTTATATATATTTTAATTTTTTTATTAACAATATATTTCATCATCATCATCAATTTCAATAATAGATTAATTATTTATATTATTTATCAATTATATATTATTGTTTAAAATATCATTATGTATTGATTATATATTATTGTTTAAAATATCATTATTTATCAATTATATATTATTGTTTAAAATATCATTATTTATCAATTATATATTATTGTTTAAAATATCATTATGTATTGATTATATATTATTGTTTAAAATATCATTATGTGTTGATTATATATTATTGTTTAAAATATCATTATATATTGATTATATATTATTGTTTAAAATATCATTATTTATCAATTATATATTATTGTTTAAATACTATAAACATTATTAACAATTATATCTATTATATGGGTATTTTTATAACATTTATTATAATAAATATAATTATTATTAAGATATTTATTAATATATTTAATTATTAAAATCAATATAACATAATTTATTTTACAATTTTATATCATCATTATCATTCATTTTAAATGGCGATTATTTTAATAATAAAATATGATATATTATACTATCTTATTTAAATATGTAACTAAATTATTGTTTATATTATTCCATTTTTATACTATTTTATTAAATAAAATGATAGTTATAACAAGAAATAAAAAAAAAATCATTTTTATGTTTAAATAATATGACAATTAAAAAAATATATTTCTTTAATTGTGTATAATAACTAATTCATTTTAATATTTTTTAAATACATTTATTACAAATAAATTCTTTATTATATAATCTATTTAATATTGGTTAATATTTTTATATTAATTCTTTTTCAATTTAATCAATTTCTTTTTTAGTTTTGTTATTTAATTATTATAATATTTAGTAATCATATTTAATATTTAAATGTTTAAATGCTGCTAATATTATATATATTTTTTAATTATTTTCAATTATTTTTTATATTTATAATTCATGTTATTATTTACGTTTTTTATTATTTATACTTTATCCAATATAAATTATTTTATTATTAACAACAATTGTATAAATATCTGCTGTTTTTTATGTTAATTTTTATATTTATTCATCTTTTTCTTTTAATTAAATTTATTTATTATATTATAAAATTATTTCTTGTACTTTAAAATATATATCATCTGATATCCATAAACATAATGATAATATTAATTTTTAATGAATATAAGTTCCTTTTAATATTCTTTTTATGTTTTTATACATAAATAATGAGGGGGTAATTCCCCCCTCATTATTTTTAAAATTATTAAATAATTCTTATGTTTTTTTATTATCTAACCAATTTTAAATATCTTTTTTATTATCATTACATAATTTTGTTGCATTTACATAACCATTTTATTTACAAATAATTATTTTTATACCCAAATATTAACTAATTCCATAATCATTATTAATATTTTCATAAATAATATCTTACATTTTTTTATAATAAATAAAAAATAATTTATAACATTATTTGATTAATTAAAAAATAATAATAAAAATAAATTATCTTGTATATTAATAAACATTTAAATATGGTTATTAAATAATTTATATAATAAAAATTTTATATGTGATAATTGTATTAAAAATATATTAAAATGATTAATAAATTATATAATAAAAATTTCATATATAATGAATTATCAATAATATTATTATTAATATATTTTTAATATTGGTTAATTATCTGTTCATTTACATACAAATAGTATATTTAATGAATAATGTATTAAATGAAATCATATCATTTATAATATTTTATATATATTTTAATTTTTTTATTAACAATATATTTCATCATCATCATCAATTTCAATAATAGATTAATTATTTATATTATTTATCAATTATATA
>Ga0194115_10000312_pt1 | contig 74873 bp, 90 predicted proteins | sample TA2MahsurfametaG_3_FD_148656 | JGI IMG/M metagenome (GOLD analysis project Ga0194115, IMG submission 148656) | Freshwater microbial communities from Lake Tanganyika, Tanzania - TA2015002 Mahale S4 surface | ecosystem: Environmental > Aquatic > Freshwater > Lake | place: Tanzania: Lake... | reverse complement strand
GTGCGCGCGGACCTGTCCGCAGCCCGCGCCCAGCTGGCAGCAGCCGTGCAGGCCGAGGCCGCCGCAAACCGCCGCGCCGCAGCGGCGCACCAAGCCCTGGACCGTGCCGCCACAGCACCACCGCAGGCCACCCGCGCTCCGGTGGTGGGGCCGATGGACGAGCCAGAGGCCGCCATCTTCTGGCTGCGGCAGACGCGGCGCGGGGCCGAAGCTGCGCGCGCCATGCGCGTGGAGCGGCTGCACCGCCCCGATGCTGGGCCACTGCTGGCGGCAGTGTACGTTGCACGCCGCACGCCAGAGGGTGCCCAGCGTGGCCGCGCCGTGGAACGGTGCCTGGAGCTGCTGGCCGCCCTGCGTGAAGTGCCATGAACCGGCGCGTGCACTGGAGTGGTGGTGCACGCTGGCGCGACCGGCTGGGCTGGTGGCGCCTGTGCCTGCCGCACTACCCTGCCTGCTGCAGCGGTGGCCGTGCCGAGCGGCTGGCCGAGCAGGTGGGCGCCTGCACGTATGTCCGCAGTGACGTGACTTGCCACAAGTGCCTGGACATTATGGCGCGAGATCCAAGCATAGGAGCCAACAATGAACGGAAGTGAACCCACTAACCCTAACCCGCCAGAACAGGCGCACGCCCTGCTGACAGTGGACAGCGACGAGCTGGACCCGTGCCTGTACCCTGGCACCGTGCTGGTGGTGCCGTACCAGTGCGGGTTCCAGGCTGCTGCGCTGGTGCGCGCGGGTGACGAGATGCTGGTGCTGTGGGTGTGTGACATGCCGAACGGCAACGGTGGCACCGAAACCATGCTCACCAACGAAGAACCGCGCTGGCCCGTGATCTTTCGCACCCGGCTGGAGGCGGTGGACGTAGCATCTACCTGCCTGCGTGGCTGGCAGGAGGTGGGTGATGGCAGCACCGGGTGATGACAAGGCGGTGCGCGAAGCCGTGCAGCTGGGCGCCGAGCTGGCCCGCACCTGGGTGCTGCTGTGGCTTGACAGCGTGGTGCGCCTGCAGCTGCACGCTGCGGGCGACGAGCACGGTGCAGAGCTGGTGCGCAAGCTGGCCGACCGCATCGAGGCCGGTGAGCCATTCGGCCACCAGCGGGTGGGCCAGTGAGGCGCCAGCACGTGTTCACCGTGTGGCAGCTGCCGCTGGAGGGCGGCTGCGTGGCCAGCGTGGAGCGGCACGGGGCTGCGGTGCTGTGGCGCCTGCGCCAGCCCGAAGGCCGCGCCGAGGTGGTGGGGCTGGCCGCAGACGAGCAGGAGGGCCGCCTGCGTGTGGTGCGTGCGTGGCGGGATGCCGCTGGGCTGGTGCGTGTGCCTGGGTTCATTCTGGACCACGCACTGCACGGCACTGCGTGACCACCACCACGTGCTGCGCACCCACTGCGCAGCTACCCGCGCAGCTGCGCAGGCAGGGTGCGCAGTGGTGTGATAGCGTGCCGCCATGCCCCGCAAGGTTCTAACTCCAGCGCCACCCGCACCCGCTGCAGAGCGGGGCGAGCTGGCTACACTGCCCGAACCACTGCAGCCCAGGCAGGCCGAAAACGACCGCGCCTATGCTGCCTTCCTGCTGTGGTGCCTGTCTGAACCCACAGAGCGGAGCAAGCGGCTGATCGGCACCGCGCTGAACTGCGGCGATGCGAACGTGCGCCTGTGGGCCAGCAGGTTCGCCTGGGACCGCAGGCTGGTGCAGGTGCCCGACGCCGAATGGCACGCACTGCGCGGCTACCGGGCGCTGATGGACCTGCAGCCGGGCAGTGCCAAGGTGGCCGCCCTGCAGATGGCGATGGACGTGGTGCTGGACCGCGCTGGCTTCGCAGCAGTGCGGCATCAAGTGTCTGCGGAACGGCAGGGCGCGGGCACCCAGGGCGTGGACCCTACAGTGCAGCCAGCAGCACCTGCGCCTGCACCCACACCACCGCCACCAGCTGACGGTGCGGCTGCGACAGAGGCGAAGCGGGTAACCGCACCACCGTTCAGCACACCACTATCAGATGCCGAGCTGGGGCAGTTAGACCCGCAGGAATACGTGCGAAAGCTGCGCCGAAAGGTTCTGGCGAACCACCTGCGCGACGAGGACGTGCGGCGGCAGGTGCTGCTGATTGACGCCACCCTGGGGCTGATTGCCAAGAAGGTGCAGAGCGGTGAGCTGCGCGTGCAGGTGGGCGACATTCCGCAGCTGATCAAGGCGCGCGCCCTGCTGACCGGGCTGCCCACTGAGCAGGTGGCGGTGGCTGGGCAGGTGCAGGTGCAGCACACCCACACGCACGAGGTGGCCCAGGAGAGCGCCCGGCTGGCCGACGCCCGCAAGCGTGGCGGCCCGGCGCTGCTGGCTGCCATGCAGGTCGAGGTGGCCGAGCTTGCCACCATCCTGCAGGCGGTGCCACGCGCGCAGGTGGTGGACGTACACGTGGAGGACACCGAATGAGCCGCCTGCACCTGCCGCCTGGGGCGATCGTAGAGCATGGCCCTGGCAAGGCGCCGCACGGGCTGCAGGACACCCTGGTGGGTGAGACTGTGGTGGGCGGCCCGCTGGCCGCGCAGGACGTGCGAATGCTGCTGGACCGGCAGACCCTGCAGCACCTGCTGGACGTGGCAAGCGCCAGCGTGGTGGGGCGCGCCGTGCTGCACAGCGTGGGCGTGCGCGTGCGGATCTACGAGGGTGGCGATGGGCACCGTTACAGCGTCTGGACGCTGGTGAGCCACCCGCCGCAGGCAGAGCGTGCTGCGTTCGGCCCTGCTGAGCGGAGGCGTTGATGCAGGCCGGGATGCTGGTGTCGTGGCACTACCTTCGCCCTGTGGTGGCACAGACGATGCCTTTCATTCGGCGGGTGCACACTGTGCTGGATAGTGGTGCGTTCTCTGCCGCAAGCCTGGGAGAACACATCAGCGTCCTGGAATATGGGCGCTTCCTTCGCGCCAGTGGGGCGGTGTTTGACTGGTGTGCCAGTCTCGACGTGATCGGTGATCCTGTACGTAGTTATGCGAACTGGCTGGCCTTACGGCGTAGCTATCCAGCAGTGGTCCCTGCGGTGCACTGTGGTGCGGACATTGACTGGGTGCGACGGTATCTGGGTGAGGGTGCGTCACGGATCGCGCTGGGTGGGCTGGTTCCGGTGAAGGCAACCCTGCGCAAAGAGGACTCACCTGCGCGGCGCTGGCTTGATGGGGCCTTCCTTGCGTTGCAGGGGAGTGGTGTGGCTGTGCACGGGTTCGGGGTAACTGGGTTCACCATTGTCAACGCATACCCATGGACCACCATTGACAGCTCGGCGGCACTCACGATGACCCGCTTTGGAAAGGTGATGCAAGTGAATGGGCAGCCCGCCTACGCACACAGCACTGGTGAATACACTGAATCTGCGCGCAAGATATTCGACAAGTGGGAGGTGCGTCGCCGGTCACCGACCAGAAGTAACCGCCTCGCCGCTAACCTCTCCGCGTTAGAAACTGTTCTGAAACCCAGTGGGGTTCAGACGTTGTACCACGCCACCATACCGTCGCAAGACACCGACTTTGCGACCATATTCAACCACCTGCTGCTGAACCATCCGAGAGGCGATGCGTGACACAGCCTGTGCCGCTGTTCGTGGAGCTGTGCGCAGGCACCGCTGCCGTTTCGCTGCGGCTGCACCATGCGGCACGCAGGCCACCCGTGAGCAGGCAGGGCGGGAAACAGAACTACGCCGAGGCCACGCTGCGGGTGCTCGGGCTGGCACCCGGTCAGCAGGCGCTGCGGTACGTGTGGGCCGAGCCGGATGCTGGGGCGCGCCTGCTGCTGGCCAGCTACGCCAGCCCCGCGCTGTGGGCTGGTGCTGCGCTGGTGCTGGACAGCTGGCAGCACGCGCAGCCGCGTGCACTGTGGGCTGCGCTGCGGGCCGAGGGCGAGCCGCAGGCCGCGACGCCGCACGCACTGGCGCGGCACGTGCTGCTGGAGGGCTGGACCCTGTGGGGCACGCTGTACCGTGGCCCTGGCGCCAGCGAGCTGGGCACGGTAGCTGTCACGCTGCCCGGTCTTATCAAGCGGCTGCAGCAGCACGAGGCGGTGCCCGCCACCGTCTACGCCGAAGCGCGCGAGGTGCCCGTGCAGGGCGGCGCTGTGGTGTACGTGGACCCGCCTTACGTGGGGACCAGCGGCTACGCGCACGACCTGCCACGCGCCGAGGTGGTGCAGCTGGCGCTGCGCTGGGCGGCTGCTGGCAGCACGGTGGTGGTGGCCGAGGCCGAGCCAGTGCCTGAGCTGGTGGCGGCAGGCTGGCACGCGCAGGAGCTGACCTGGGCGCGCGAGTGTGGCAGGCGCGGGCGCGCCTATAGTGCGCAGAAGCGCGAGTTCATAACGTGCAACGTGCGGCCACGGCACCCCGGCAGGCCAGCGCGCCCGCTGCTGCCCGCACTGGCCCCGAACCGGGGCAGGAGGGTGCTGTAGTGGCACGCGACAGGCTCACAGATATGCAGGCGCCCACCACGCAGGTGGTGGACACGCTGGCCGAGCAGTACCCGCTGCTCGGCATCGCCATGCGGCACCACCGCACCACGCGAGGCGAGCCGCTGGCGTTCGCTGACAAGCCGTACCTCGTGGAACTCTACTGCGACGCCCCGCGCATTGAGGGCTTCGACGCCATGAAGTGCGTGCAGGTGGGGTGGAGCGAGCTGCTGGTGCAGCTGGCCCTGGAGCGCGCTGGGTGGGGTGGGCGCATCTGTGCCTACGTGCTGCCCAGCTTCCAGCTGCGCGACCGTTTCGTGCAGCGGCGCGTGCACCCGCTGCTGGAGCAGGTGCCCGCCTACACTGCCAAGCTGGCGCACGGCGACATCGGCAGCGTGCGGCACAAGCGGTTCGGGACGGGTGCGCTGCTGTTCCTGGGAAGCAATACGGTGAACGACTTCATCGAGTTCAGTGCCGACGTGCTGGTGGTGGACGAATACGACCGCTGCGTGCAGGAGCATCTGGCGTTCGCGCGTGACCGCCTGCGCGCCAGCAGTGCGCCGCAGCTGTTCCGCATCGGAAACCCGACCCTGCCGCGCGAGGGCATCGCCGCGCTGTACGACCAGAGCGACGGGCGCAGGTGGCACCACCGCTGCGGGCACTGTGGCGAGCGGCAGCTGCTCGACTGGCAGGTGAACGTGGTGACCCGCAACGATGCCGGGCGGTGGGAGCTGCGCGACAAGGCGCGCGCCGAGGATGGCACCCTGCGCCCCGTGTGCAGGCGCTGCGGGCGCCCCTTCGACCGCGTGGCCGAGGGTGGGCAGTGGGTGGCCGAACGCGCTGCAGTGCACCGCAGGGGCTACCACATCAGCCGCCTGGACGTGCTCTCGCAAGACCTGCGCCCGCTGTGGCGCGAGTGGGTGGAGGCACAGGGCAGTGGCGCCAAGCTGGTGGCGTTCTATGCCAGTGTCCTGGGGTTACCCTATGCGCCCGAGGGCAGCGCGGTGACCCTCGACATGCTCACCCGTGCGGCCTGCGGCGACCCGATGGACGAGGGCGGCGACGCCCGGCTGGTGAGCGAGCAGGTGGTGGCTGGTGTGGACGTGGGTAGCCGGGCGCTGAACGTGGACATCTGCGTGGTGCGCCACCGGGAGGATGACGAGCGCGCCGTGCGGGTGGGGCGCTGGACCGGCGAGGTGGGCAGCTTCGACGCGCTGTATGATCTACTGGTGCGCTACCGCGTGAACGTGGCGGTGGTGGACGCGCGGCCCGAAACCCGTGCAGCCCAGCAGCTGCGGGACCGCTGTACCGAGACTGGCGTGTGTGACGTGTGGCTGTGCCAGTTCCATGCCACCGACCGGGTGGGCGCCCAGGACTACGGGCTGCGGCAGGACTACGAGCGCAAGCTGGTCACGGTGGACCGGACCCAGCTGCTGGACGCCACGATGGAGGATGCGCGCGTGCACCCAGCGCGCCGCACGTGGCCCGAGGACGTGTGGCGGGTGCAAGGCTGGGCCGACCAGATGCAGGCGCCCAAGCGGGTGATGAACGAGGCAGGCACGCGCTACGTGTGGAGCGAGGGCAACCTGGACGACCACTACAGGTTCAGCGACGCATACAGCCGGGTGGCGGCTGACATTATGGCCACGCAGGGGGCATATCATGGGTGACGCTGGCTTGATGCTGGTGCTGGCGCAGCTGCTGGAAGCGCACCCCGACCTGCAGCCGCTGCTGGCGCGCGCCAGCGTGGCCGAGCAGCGGGCGCTGGTGGCGGCACTGCGGGCCGCCTGGGAGGCGGGCGCAGAGCAGTCAGACCAGCGCACCGGGCGGCTGATGGCGCGCATCTTCGGCGGGTTCGTCGGTGTTACGCCAGGGTGTGACCAGCCAGCCGTGCCAGAGGCTACACGCGCCCGCCTGGGCGGGTTCGTGAAACTGCTGGCCGGGCGATAGGGTAGGCTGGGCGCGCTGGAGGGAACGATGGCCGACGTGAAGCTGATGCCGCTGGGCGTGGTGCAGGTGGGGCGTGCGCGTGCTGTGGCGCAGCCCGCCAGCTGGCTCGCAGCTGGGGCTGCGCACCGCCCGAGCGCGCGTGAGCGCCTGGGGTACGCGCAGGCGCTGGACGGCCCGCCTTACGACGCCGTGAATAGCGGTGGGCCTGGGCACTATTCGTTCTTCTCGCGCTGGCGGAACCTCATGCCCATCCAGTGCTGGGATCTGTACCGGCAGACGCCCGACGTGCGCGCCTGCGTCGACAGCATCGTGCGCCGGGTGGCCACCTGGGACTGGTACGTGAAGCCCACTGTGGACCCGCGCAACGCCGACGAATACCGGCGCATGATGGACCACGCCCGCGCAGCGCGTGACTGGCTGCAGGTGCCCAGCCGCAACGGCGACACGTGGCAGGAGGTGATGACCCGCGTGGTCACCGACCTGCTGGTGTACGACGCTGGCACCCTGGAGCTGAACGAGCAGGGTGGCAAGCTGCTGGAGCTGGTGCCGTGGCTGGGCAGCAGCTGGTTCCCGGTGACTGACGCGAAGGGCGTGCTGCTGCGGTACGAGCAGGAGAGCGAAACGGGCGTGCCCACCGGGCAGCCCGACATCATCGTGCGGATGCCGCCTGAGCGCCTGTGTTACCTGTCATTGTTCAGGAATACCCGTAGCAATCTCGGTGTCAGCCTGCTGGACACCCTGGTGAACGAGTGCGTGACCGTGCTGCTGAGCAGCGAGCACGCCATGCTGGCGATGGACGCGGACGAGATCCCGCCTGGGCTGCTGGTGCTGGGTGGTGTGGCAGGTGCGGCTGCGGAGCGGGCGCGCGCCGACCTGCAGGTGATGCGCGGCAAAGACCACAAGCTGCGCGTGCTCACCAGCCCGCAGCCTAACGGTATCGACGCGAAGTGGGTGGAGCTGCGCAGGCCGCTGAAAGATGTGCAGCTGCTGGACGTGGTGGACGGCTTGCGCCGCACCATCTGGCGGGTGTTCGGCGTGCAGCCTGTGGAACTGGGTGAGAGCGAAAATATCAACCGCGCCACCGCGAACGTGCAGCTCGACGTGGCCAGCAGCCACTTGATCAACCCGATTCTAGAGCTGCTGCAGGCGCGCGTGAACGCCCAGGTGCTGCCGCGCCTGCTGCCGCCCGAGGCGCGCGGGAAGGTGGTGTTCGGCTTCGACAGGGCGCAGCCGCTAACCCCGCAGCAGCGGCTGCAGCAGGCGCAAGCGAACGACCTGCTGGTGAAGCGTGGCGTGCTGACCGTCAACGAAGTGCGTGCGCAGCTGGGCCTGCTACCTGTGGCGGGCGGCGACGTGCCGCTGGTGGACACGAATATGGGGCCGCTGCCGCTGGACCAGCTGGTGGCTGGACTTGCGCCCGCGAACAGCTACGCCGCAGACACAGGGAACGCCACTGCGGCAGAAGGCGGCACTGACGATGATAGCAGCCCGCTGCGCAAGGCTGTCGGCGACACTGACCCCACTAACTTCCCGGCGGCAGGCGATAACGAGCCGGTCAGCCTGGGCGGTAGCCAGTGGGAGCTGTTCGACCTGCGGTACGCGGAAAACCTGCGCACCGAATACCCGTCCATCTGGCGAAAGGGTGGGAATATACGTGGCAATAGCCAGTATGACAAGCTGGCTCCCATCGTGCGTCGTGGTGGCAAGATGCGCCCGCGTAACGACACCGAGGAAGGTGCCATCCGGCTGCGTGAGGCCTGGGTGGCGCGCCACCGGGCAGACTTCCGACTGCCTGGGGTCATCGCGCAGATCAAGTGGGTTGCAGTGGGTGACCGTGGCGAAGCCTACATGAAAGAGCTGGTGGATGCCGAAAAGGCCAAGGTAGACGCCAAGCGTGCCCAGCTGCGTGCGGCGCTGGCCGACCTGTCCGAGAGTGTGCAGGACACCCTGCGCGAAAAGGCCCGCGAGCACAACGCAGAGGTCGATAACGATGCCGACCGCAGCACCACCGCCGAGGTGCTGGCAGAGGTGTTCAAGCGGGGCGTCGGCGCTTACCACACAAACCCCGAAAGCGTGCGCCCCACTGTGGCCAGCCCCGAGCAGTGGGCATTCGCGCGGGTGGAGAGCTTCCTGTTCCTACTGCGCACCGGCGAGCCGCGAGGCAAGGCGGCGCACGACACCGACCTGCTGCCCGAGGGGCACCCGTACAGCACCGCAGGCGACGACGAGCGCAGCGCACTGGTGGCGCGTGCGCTGTGCGGCACTGGCCAGTGCGGGCACCAGCACCACCAGCACCACCAGCACCACCAGCACCACCAGCACCACCAGCACCACCAGCACCACCTGCAGGGGCGGGACGTGCCCAGCATGGCCACCACGGGTGAGTGGCTGCCGAGCCAGTGGCAGCCCGCTGGGCGGTTCGCTGGGATGCGCACGCTGAACCTGCGCAAGCTGGCCGAGGTGGTGGCTGAATACCAGCTGGCGGTGACTGAGCTGTACGACCGCGCCAGCGTGGCGGTGCAGGCAGCTGTGGGCGCAGCCTATGGCCGCGACGGCGTGCTGGACGTGGCCGAGGCCGGGCGTGCGCAGCGCGTCGTGGAGGCCGAGCTGGACAAGCTGGCCAGCAGCTGGGCAGTACGCACCGAGCCGTTCTATCTGCGCGCCGCCCAGCTGGGCCACGAGGCTGCCGAGCGCATCAGTCTGGGGCCTGTAGAGGCGCAGTGGCGCACCAGCGGGCGCGCTTACTGGCAGGACGCGATGGGCTGGCTGTCGCTGCCCAGCGGGCTGGTGGGCGGCCTGCAGGCGCGGGTGCGCGAGGTGCTGAGCCGCGCCAGCACGGTGCAACGCAGCCGCATCACAGACGTGGAACCCACAGACACAGCCGGGGACGTGGCAGAAGTGGTGCGCGCCACGTTCGCGGCCCAGGCAGCCCGCATCGATAACTGGAGCGGGCTGCTGGTGGGGCTGGCGAACCGCGAGCTGACCGATGCGCTGGACCGCACCGTGACCACTGTGAACGGTGCACCTGTGGAATGGATGGTGGAGTGGGTGAACGCTGGCGGGAACAGCTGCCCCACCTGTGAGGCCGAGGGGGCGCAGGGCTTCGTGCGGCTGGGTGACCTGTCGCGCAGGCCCGGTCAGGGTACGCTGTGCCTCGGACACTGCCGATGCGTGCTGGTGTTTTGGACGCGCGCGGAGGTGGAGGGCGGCACAGCGGTGGCGCTGTCCGCGCTGGCGTCGGGTGGTGATGGTTGATGCAACGCCAGCAGAGTGGTACAGACGCCAGCAGACGCTGCGAGGCGCCGCACCTGTGGATGGAGGACGCCATGCGCGTGACTGTGCCTGTGGGAACCGAACAGCACCAGATTGACCTGCAGGCCGCAGGCACCCGCGACGGGAAACGTGTGTGGACGGCCCGGTGCCGCCTGCCGATGCAGGGGCTGCTGGGTGGCGGCCTGCGGGTGGCGGGTGCGCCAGCCGCTGGCGCTGCGCAGGTGCGGGATGCTGTCAGCGACAGCGCCAGCCCGGTCAGCGGCCCGGTGCTGCTGGAGGGCTACGCCAGCAGCACCAGCGTGGACTGGCACGGCACCGAGATGACCCGCGAGGCGCTGGACAGCATGGCCCGCCAGATGGCGGGTGGTGTGCCATACGTCCCTGGCCACCACGAGGACGAGTGGGAGCAGGTGATGGGGCGCACCGTTGAGGCCCGCGTGGAGCACGGCACAGTGGTGCGCGATGGCGGCACCATGCAGCAGGCGGAAGGCTACCGGCTGGCAGTGCGTGTGGAGGTGTACCCCGACCACCCGCGTGCGCAGCTGCTGATGGGTGCGATGAAGCGCGGGCAGGTGGTGGGTATGTCCATCGGCGGGTGGTTCACCGATGCCGAGGTGGTCACCAACGAAAACGACGAGGTGGAGCGCATCTACATCAAGGCGGTCGAGCTTGACCACCTTGCGGTCACGCGCCGCCCGAGCAACCCCGACAGCTGGATCTCTGGTCTGGCCCGCAGCACCGGGCAGGCACTGGCGGCTGCACGTGCCGCAGGCGCGCCTGCGTACCTGGGCGGTGCAGCCCAGGGGATGGACACGCGCGGCATGAACGTGCACGTGAACGTGGGCGTGTTCCAGCACCAGAACGAAACCGAATACGAGGGCGCTGAAGGGAGCGATGCTGAAGCCGAGGCCGAAACGGAGGGCGAAGGTGGCGAAGCGGGCGCCGCCATGCCCTACGCCCAGGTGATGGCTGGTGATCGTGCCACTGGTGACGCGCCAGCCTACCGGCTGTCTGACAGCACCACCCAGCGGTGCGGCACCTGCACGCACCGCACCCGCGACGGGTGGTGCAAGGCATTTGCGTTCGCCTGCGCCAGCGAGTGGGTGTGCGATAGCTGGCAGCGCGCCACCGTGGACGAGCTGGTGGATGGCGGCAGTGCAGGCAGCGCGCCCACCCAGCCCGACGAGCAGCGGGTGGCTGGTGGGAATATGGACCTGCCGCTGGCGCCCGAGGACACCGCCTGGGGCTGGGACACCGACGCCGCGAACGAGGTGCTGGGCGACCCGCCCGACTGGGAACGCTACGCGATGGCCCACCTGTGGGTGGACACTGCGAACCCCGAGCGCCGCGCCAGCTACAAGCTGCCATTCGCCAAGATGGTGAATGGCGAGCTGCACATCGTGTTCCGTGGTGTGGCCGCAGCTATGGGTGCACTGAACGGCGCGCGCGGTGGTGTGGACATTCCCGACAGCGACCGCCCCGAAGTGTACGAGCGCATCGTGGCGCTATACACGCGCTTCGACAAGGAACCGCCCGAGCTGCGCGCGGGTGATACGGCTATTGACACGGCAGGCGCGCAGGGTTCTACTGCGAACAGCCAGTCGGACGCCGTGCAGAGCGCAGCACTGCAATCAACCCACAGCGAGGACAACGCCATGCCCGACAACCGCACGGCGACCGACACCCAGCGGCTGGACACTCTGGAGCGCGCCATCGGCGAGCTGAACGGTGTTCTCGCCAAGCTGGTGGAGCGCGTCGCACCGACCACCACCACCGCCCCGGCTGCCGACGAGGCCGCCCAGCTGCGTGCCCAGCTGGACGCCAAGGAAGCCCAGCTGAACCGCGCCCTGGCCGCTGCGAGCCGCCAGGGTGTGGCCCACAGCCCGCACGCGCACCGCCACACCGATGTCGGTGGCCACGGCACGCTGATCCGCACCGTGGAGCGCACCCTGGGTGCTGGCTCTGCGCTGGTGCAGGTGGCGCGCGCGCAGGCTGACCGGCGGGACAGCACCGTGGTGCAGACCCGCGCCCAGCTGGAGGCTGACCTGCGCAGCATCCTCGCCGCTGCCTTCGCGGACGGCGTCATCACTGACAGCATGGAGGCCTGAGCCATGAGCACCACCCCTACCGTGTGGGCGGGCCTCGACCCGTCGAAGCGCGAGGCGTTCGCCCGCGCCATCAACGTCGCTGGCGCTGGCAGCACGCTGGTCCAGAACTTCACCAACCGCATCATCCAGCAGCTGTCGATCCGCGAGTTCGGCGCCCTGGGGACGATGGACCGCAAGCCGGGCAGCGGTTCGGCAGCCATCATCAACCGCCGCACCGCCAGCTCCATGAGCGTGGGCGACGTGTGGGTGGCTGACACCGACAGCGTGGTGGAGAGCACTGGCAGCTACGCGCAGGCGACGTTCACCTACGCCACGCTCGCCACCCGTGGGCGCGTCACCCGCAAGATGCGGGCACGTGGCCGCAGCTACATCGACATCCTCGCCGAAGAAATGATGCAGAAGGCTGACGACTTCAACGAGGCGCTGGAGGCGTGCATCTTCGTCGGGAACAACGGCGCGGGCGGCGACGCGAATATGATGAACGGTCTGCTGACCCTCATCAACGCGGTCGGCGGGCAGGTGGTGGCGCAGACCAGCGCCAGCGCAGGCGGCAGTCTCACCCTGGCGAAGCTGGACGAAACCATCGACAGCGTGCGCGGCAGCGGTAACCGCAGCGATCTCGTTATCTACGGTTCGTTCAAGGGTATCCGCAAGCTGAACGCCGCCCTGCAGGCGCAGCAGCAGTTCATCAATGAGGTGGAGATCGCCGCTGGGTTCCGCGTGCGGACCTACGACGGCATCCCCCTGGTGGTGTCCACCGGCATGTCTGACGCCATGAGCTGGAGCGGCACCAGCATCACGGCGTTCGCGGGCGAAGCCACCAACCCCACCACCGCGCTGGTGGTGGTGAACAAGCGTTTCGCCTACCTGGAAGAGCTGACCCCGATGACCATGATGCCGCTGGCCACCACCGACAGCCAGTTCGACCAGTTCGACATCTACTGGGACGGCGCTGTGGTGCTCGCGAACACCAAGGGCGCCAGCGTGCTGGCCGGTATCGCCGCCACCTAAGCGACGGCACCGCGCCGCCACCCGGCGGCACACAGCGCCCGCACCAGCCGCCCGGCTGGGCGGGCGTTCTGCTGCGCGGGTGGTGCGCAGCGCAGGTGCAGCTGCGCACCCTGCAGGGCTGTGCTGCGCACCCACACTGCGCGCGTGATACAGTCCGCGCAGGAGGGCGCACCCCATGAGTGCAATCGACGACACCCCGCCAGCTGCAGGCACCTATCGGTTCGTCCTGCGGCGTTACGACCGGGATGCAGCGCACCACGACGCGCAGCCTATCGCCTTCGCCACGTATGACGAGGCCACCGACAGCCGCGCCATTGAGCTGGGTGGTGAGGTGGCACATACCCTGTTCCTGCAGGGTGAGGCTGCACACGCGCGGGCGCTGTGCCTGGGCTGGCAGGACTGCACCGCCGAGTGGCTGCAGGCGCTTGAGGACGCGAAACCACGCATCAGCACACCCAGCCAGCGCGCTATCTTCGCGGCGCTCACCGACCAGTGGCAGGACAAGCGGGCGCTCGTCCAGGCCAGCGGCATCACGGACGGCGAGTGGCGCACCACCATCCGGCTGCTGGAGGAACGGGGGCTGGCCGAGTGCAACCTGACCCCGCGCCAGCGGCGCCACGCAGCAGCGCATGGGAATGTCGGTTATCGCTACCGGCGCGGACCCCGCGCTGCCGAGGTGTGAGATGGCGACACTGACCAGCACCGCCCGCTGCAAGCGGGTTCTCGGCATCCCGGCGGGCGTCACCATGCACGACGCCCTGCTGGACGATCTCGTGGACGTGGGCGAGCAGCAGGTGCTGGCTTACTGCGGCATGGCCGCGCTGACCGCTACCACCGTGACTGAGCTGTACGACATCGAAAACGCAGGAACCAGCGAGCTGCGCCTGCGTGGCTTCCCTGTGGAGAGTGTGGCGGCAGTGGTGTGTACGGGCAGCACACTGCAGGCCACGCAGTGGTACGTGGACAACCGACCCGGCATCGTGCGGCTGGCCCCGCTGGGGTATTACTTCCCCGAGGGGCGCCAGCAGGTGGCGGTCACGTACACGTTCGGGTACGCGCAGCCGCCTGCGGACCTGCAGCACGCCGCCACGCTGTGCGCTGTGGCAGAGTTCAATCGGGCGCGGCACGCTGGAATGAGCAGTGAGGGCGCTTCCGGCTACAGGTACACGCTGGACGAGAGCGCGCTGCCAGCCGCCGCGCTTGCAATCCTGGCTCGGTACGTGCGGGCGTTCCCTGCGGACGCCACCGCATGACCACCACGCACTGGACACGCCCACACGTTGACGGCGACCCTGACGAGGGGCTGGTGGTACACACGCCAGAAGAGGCGGTGACCTGCCAGCGCACCGCAGGCGGGTGGCTGGCCCAGGCACACACCGCCACGGCTGCGGTGGTGCTGCAGCGCAAACGCTGGCAGCAGGTGGAACTGCCAGCAGCGGAGCCGCGCCGCACACGGCGCACGAGGGGGCGGTGATGCGCACGCTGGTCACAGGTGGTGCAGGGTTCATCGGGCAGCACGTGGTGCGCCAGCTGGCGCAGGCGCACGGCGCGCGCAGTGTCACCGTGCTGGACGCGCGCACCCGTGCCGCCACCGGGTGGGGCGCTGTGGAGAGCGCGCTGGGCGACCAGCTGTGGCTGGGTGACGTGTGCTCGCCCGACGACGTGCGGGTGGCACTGGCAGGCGCGCGCCCCGACGTAGTGCTGCACCTTGCGGCGCAGTCGCACGTGGACCGCAGCCTGCAGCAGCCGGGCGAGGCTATGCTGGTCAACGGCTACGGCACCCAGGTGGTGGCCGCTGCGTGCGCGTCGGCTGGTGTGCCGCTGGTCTACTGCAGCACCGACGAGGTGTATGGCCCTGCGTTGAGTGGCCCCTATCCAGAGTGGAGCGTGCTGCGCCCGAGCAGCCCCTACAGCGCAGGCAAGGCAGCCGGGGAGCTGGCGGTGCGCGCGATGGGCACCAGCGCCGGGCTGCAGTACGCCATCACGCGCGGGTGCAACGCATGGGGGGCGGGACAGCTGGGCGAGAAGCTGCTGCCGATTGCCTGCGCGCTGCTGCAGGCGGGCCGCCCTGTGCCACTGCACGGTGGCGGCACCCAGCTGCGACAGTGGGTGGCGGTGCACGAGTTCGCGGACGCGCTGTGCAACGTGGCCGCGTGGCTGGCTGCGGGCGCGGTGAACACTGGTGCCACCTTCAATATCGCCGGACCACGTGTGGCAAGCGTGCGCGAGGTGGTGCTGGCGCTGGCCTCCCAGCTGGGCGTGCACGAGGACGAGGCTGTGGTCACCAGCCCTGACCGGCCTGGGCAGGATGCAGCCTACCGCGTGGACGGCAGCCGCCTGCGCGCCCTGGGCTGGGAAGCCACCGCCGACCTGCTGGCGCCCGAAAACCTGCGCGCCCTGCTGAGCGAATACCATGGCTCCAGCGTTGAGCTGGCGCCGTTCACTGAAATGGAGGCATCGTGAGCCAGAACGACGTGGTGGGCGTGCTGCCGACGATGGACCTGCTGCCCAGCGCCCAGCCTGGGCTGCACTATGCGCGCCACGTGCTGCTGCTGGACCAGCCACCGGGCGCAACCCTGCCGCCTGTGGGGCGTGGCCGTGCGGTGGCTGCAGCGGGCGGCTGGCGCGCGCACGTGGGGCGTGCCACCCTGCTGGCGGGTGACCCTGCCTACCTGGGCGCGCAGCTGGGCAGCGCGGACCTGCGCGCTGCCGTGGTGGTGCTGGTGGCTGGCCCCGTGGACGAGCTGGCCGCCACCCTGCAGGTACTGGCCACGCACCACGAGGTGCACGCGCTGACAGTGGCCGATGCGGCGCTGCGGGTGGTGGTGACTGATGCAGCGCAGGTGCAGGTGCAGGCACTGGCAGCCGGTGCGTGGGAGCCGCAGCACACGCTGCAGGCGCCCGCCAGCGCCCCGCAGGCGGCCCGCAAGCGCACCGTCCGCACCGACGCCGCCCCGCAGCCCGAGGCGCCCCCACAGGCCGCACAGGCGCCCACAGCGCACGACACGCAGGCGCAGGCCGACGCGCCAGCGGCAGACCCCACCACGGAAACGCTGGCGCCGCCCAGCCTGGAGAGCTGATGCACGCCACCGTCATGGACTGGCTGAGCGGGCTGCGCCTGAACCATCCCCACCTGTTCGCCGCTGGTGCGCGAGTGCTGGAGTATGGCAGCCGCGACATCAACGGCAGCCCGCGCCGCCTGTTCCCGGCGCCGTCGTACTACCTGGGTATCGACGCATACGCTGGCGCTGGCGTGGACGTGGTGGGCATCGCCCACGAGCACCCACCTGTGGGTGGCCCGGTGGACGTGGTGGTGAGCACCGAGATGCTGGAGCATGACCCGTTCTGGCAGCAGACACTGCAGGCAGCGGCGCAGCACCTGCGGCCCGGTGGCCTGCTGGCGTTCAGCTGTGCCAGCAGGCTGCGGCCCGAGCACCACCTGGAGGACAGCCCGACGCCCGGCTACTACGGGGGGCGCGACCCCGACGAAATGCTGCAGGTGCTGCGCGCCGCCTGTGGGTGGGCCAGCCTGCAGGGGCGGCTGGAGCGGAATGGGCTGGACACGTTCGTGTGGGGCACCAAGGCATGAGCACGGTCACCAGCAGCGCGAACACGGTGGTGGACGTGCGCCGAAAGACGGCGTTCGCGCTGGTGGCCACCACCGCAGCAGCTACGCTGACGCCGACCCGCGCCCTGCTGGGGCAGGCGTTCCTGCAGGTGACTGTGGCTGGCGGCACCACAGGCAGCGGCACCGTGGAGCTGGTGGGCACGGCACCCGGTGGTGCGGCACAGAGCGAAACGCTAACCTTCGCGGCAAACGGAACCCAGGTGACGACCAAGCGTTTCGCCACACTGACCAGCGTGGCCACCACCGGGCTGGCGAACGAGGCCACCGTGCCGACAGTGGCGGTGCAGGCGGTGAGTGCGGACGGCACGCCGCAGTTCATGCTGGTGACAGTGGCCGAGGCGAAGCTCGCCGTGCTGGGGTGGTCTGGGTTCATGCGCGCACCAGCGCAGAACCAGGGCGTGCAGGCGATGGACGCCGCCACGTTCCTGCTGGACTATGAGGAAACCTGGGCGCCCAGCCCGCAGGACTACATCGTGGAGCAGGCCACTGGCGACCAGTGGCTGGTGGGTGGCGTGCGTGAGGTGCGTGTGGGCTTCGGCGTGCGCCCACACCACTGGCAGCTGCGGGCTGACAGGTACGCGCCCTGACGCTGGCTCCCCAAGGTAGCCCGCCCGCGATACACTGCGCACCCCACACACACGCCCGAGAGGCGGGGAGCGCAGAAGATGCACCACGACAACGAACACCACTGCCTCGTCATTGTGCCCACGATGGGGCGCGCCGATCTGGTGCTGCCGTGCGTGCAGCGCCTGCTCACCTGCACACAGGTGGACCGCTGGCGGCTGATGCTGGTCGTGAACCCGCTGCCGCAGGGGCTGGCAGACGGCAGTATCGACCAGCTGCAGCAGCAGGTGGCGGCGATGGTCCAGGCGGCGAGCGGCGAGCGCCAGCAGGTGCTGCTGCAGTGGGTGCAGATGCCTGGGCCTGCGGGCTGGGCTGGCGCTGTGAACGCAGGGGTGCAGGTGGCGCTGGAGCACGGTGGGCTGCCGCCCGCTGTGGTGATCATGAACGACGACGTGCGCGTGACGCCCGGCTGGCTGCACCGGATGCACGGTGCGCTGCACACGCCCGACGTTCGGCTGCAGGGTGAGGTGGCGGGCTACGGTCAGCAGGCGCCCGCGCACCCTGTGGGTGGCTACGGGCGCATCGGCATGGTCGGCCCCGTGTCAAACGTGGTGGCGGGTATGCAGCAGGTGCGTGCGCCCGACGTAAAGATGGCGACAGGCAGCGCCTTCACGGCAGATGCAGACGCCATGCTGGACCGTTTCGCTGCTGACTACGCCGAGCAGAACGGGTGGACACCGATGGCCGCCAGCTTCCTGTCAGGGCTGTGCGTGCTGTATGGCCGCGAGTGCCTGCTGCAGCTGCTGGAGCAGCACGAGGGCCAGCCGTGTCTGATCCGCCCGCAGTACGGTATCGGCGGGTACGATGACAACGACATCGCCGCGCGTGTGCAGCTGCTGGGCTGGCGTATGGCCATCGCGACTAACTGCTACGTTCACCACCTGGGCCACCAGACGCTGGACGCTGTGTTCCCCGATGCGCAGCGCGGGCTGGCGAACCTGCCGACGTACCTGCGCACCTGGGAGGGCTACACCGACCGCGAGCAGCGGCTGGTGGCGCTGTGGCGCGTGAAGCTGCACGTGCCGAACGACCTTGCGATGCTGCGCGCCAGCATCGGGCGCACCAGCCAGCTGGTGGACGGCATCGCTATCCTGCTCACCGGCAACCCTGCGGAGGTTACCACCACACCCGAGTGGCGTGCTGGCTTGTTCGAGCCTGCAGAGCAGGCGCTGCTGGAGGCCTGCCGTGACGCCACGCCAGACGAGCAGGCCGCCGTGCTGCAGGTGTGGGCCGAGCGGCTGGCCAGTGCCTGCAGCCAGCGTGACGTGCCTGTGCTGGTGCGCAGCTGGGTGGGCGAGTGGAACGAGCGCGACGAGCGCAACGCCGCCATCCGGCTGGCGCTGCAGCTTGCGCCCGACTGGCTGCTGAGCGTTGACCACGACGAGGTGGTGGAGGAACGGGTGGACCGCGCCCTGCTGCAGAAGTGGATGCGCAACCCCGACCCGCTGGTGACCCACTATGACGTGGGCTGGGCGAACCACTGGGACAGCCCGCGCCTGTGCCGCGTGGACGTGCCGTGGTGCGGCCCCGACTATCGCAGCTCGATGCGCGGGTTCCGCCTGTGGCGTGTGACCCACCCCAGCGTGCAGAACGTGCTGGCGGGCAACGACATCGGGCTGCACTGCGGGAACGTGCCCGATGCGGGGGAGAACGCCAAGCGCGTGGCCGCTCTGCGGTTCCGTCACTATGGATACCTGCGCCACGCTGACCGGCTGCGGAAAGTGGCGTTCTACCGTGGCAAAGACAAGAACCCCGATAGTGTGCTCACCCAGGGACGCACCAGTGGCGCGGGCGGGTACGACCACATCGTGCGCGAGGAGGGGATGCAGCTGGCACCCTGGCAGCCTGACAACGGGCTGGGGTTCACCATGCTGTGGCACGATGGCGAGCAGCTGTACGACCTGCACCGCCACCTTGACAGCCTGTATGCGCTGGCTGACCACGTGGTGCTGGTGTGGACCGGCCCCGAGGGCACCGCGCCCAGCGCCGACGTGCAGTACGTGGCCGCCCGGTACGGTGCGGAGTGGGTGTACCACCCGCTGAATGACGACCTGGGCACAGCGCGGAACGCGGGCGTGGACCGGCTGCGCGAGCTGGGCTGCGCGTGGTGCCTTGTGATGGACCCCGACGAGCAGTATGAGAGCACGTTCCTGGCCACGATTGCGCTGCGCCGCATGGTCGAGGTCACCGACAGCTGGGCGTGGCTGTTCCGGTTCCGTAACTGGCGGGCAGACGGCGCCTGGAACTGGTCCGAAAACACCCGGCTGTTCCGGCTGGCAGGTGGCATCCTGCGGTTCAGCTACAGGGTGCACGAGACACTGGAAAAGGGAATGGCCGCCCTGGGTGAGCGCGGCATCCACCCGCAGGTGCGCTATGCCCCGTTCACCGTGGACCACCGTGGCCTGAGCGGCGGCCCCGAGGCCATGCAGGCCAAGCTGGCACGGTACACGCGCCTGCTCGTGAAGCAGCTGCAGGACGACCCCACCAGCCCAGGCGCATGGGTGAGCCTGGGCCTGCAATACGGCAACGATAACCGCCGCGAGGAACAGTGGGCGTGCTATGAGGCAGCGATGCGCTGCGCGGGGAACGGGTACCTGCCATTCCGCGAGGCCGCGCTGTACCACCTGCGCATCGGGCGGCTGCTGCTGGGTGAAGCGCAGCGGCGGCTGGCACCCAGCCACACGCTGCACGGGCAGGTGCAGCAGATGCACCAGTGGCTGGCCGAGCACGCACCTGACCAGCCGAAGCTGGGCGCGGGGCGTTCTGCGGTACCCGCAGAGGTTGACCTGGACGCGCTGCTGGAGCTGCAGCTGGATGCGCTTGACCCTGCGGCCCCGCTGGCGGATAGTGGCTGCGAGGTGGGCTGATGGCAGCGAACCGCACACGGGTGGTCGGCATTGAGGCGACGGTGATCAACCTGCGCCAGCTGTCCGACCGGGTGCTGCGCGATGCCGCTGGCCGGGCGATGGGCAAGGCGGGCGAGGTGGCGAAGGGCGCGGTCTACGCCAACCTTACCCGCACCGACCACACACTGCAGCAGCTGCGCCGGATGGATCACCCGTATGCCAAGCGGCACGGCACTATCAGAGTGCACGCTGGCGAAACGCACGTGGTGCACACGCGCACCGGGCGCATGGCCGCCGCGCTGCAGGGCGAAGTCAAGTTCCGCGCTGGTGGCGCTGGTGGCGGCGCCCGCCCGTACTACCTGCTCGGATGGTGGGCTAACGTGCCGCCTCACGTGTCCTGGGTGGTGGAAGGCACGCGAAAGATGCTGCCGCGCGACGTGCTGTGGCTGACAGCCAGCGCCCCACACGTGCGCCCGCAGATGCTGCGCGCGTTCGTGCTGGTGATGGGTGCAGAGCTGCGCACGCAGGCGGGTATTCGCTTCGGCGCTGGAGGACCGTGATGCCACTGAACCCTGCGCCAAGTATCGAGCAGCTGAAGCTGCTGGTCCGCAGCCACCTGCTGGCCGACGCTGGTGTGGCCGCACTGGTGGGTGCGCAGGTGCACGGCGCGCACCTGCTCACACCAGACGCGGGCGGCGCCACCTATCCGCTGGTGGTGTTCGATCTGGTGGCTGGCCGCACCAGCCCCACCAGCACGTTCCAAGTCGTTACGATGGACTTGTTCTGCTATGACCGGGAAAGCTCTGGCACGGCAGCGCGGATCTACGATGCGTGCACCGCCGCGCTGCAGCACCAGCTGCTGCGCCGGAATGGCATCGCGCTGGCTGGCTACTGTGTGGAAACCGAGCGCCCCGAGGATGGCTGGAACGAGGCGACGAGGGCATACTTTGCGCGCGGTCAGTGGGCTGTGCGCGCCAGTTACAGGAGCGGACAGTGAGGACACAGGACTGGCAGGCCGGGAACGCACCGGCTGGACCGCCGCTGCGGGTGCGGTGCACCTGCGGCGCCACGCTGGCCACACTGCCCGCCCAGGCTGCAGCCGGGCGGGCGCGTGGCGATGGCAGCGACACCATCCTGGGCTGCGGTGCCTGCGGGCGCACCGTGCGGCTGGAGGTGCGCGATGGCAGCCCCCGCTGACGCCCGGCTGCACCGCCTGGAGGTGGGCCTGCACGAGCTGGAGGCTGCCGTGCAGGCGCTGACCGGGCAGCTGGCGGTGCTGGCCGCAGCAGCCGCCAGCAGCGGTAGCGGCAGCGGCGACGGGGACGAGGCCACCACGATGCGTGACACCGTGTGGAGCTGCACCAGCTGCGCCGCGCGCCTGGGCATATACGACGAAAAGACAGACGAGCTGCGGGTGCGCTACAAAGACTTCGTGTGCTACGTGCGCCCAGGTGCGGGTGGTGTGGTGGAGGTGCCGTGCCGCCGCTGCGGGCAGCGGAACCGGCTGGAGGACGCGCGCCGACCGTAGCCCAGCCGGGTGGCCTGTGATACCCTGCGCGCATCCCGCAGCAGACGCTGAGAGGCGCGAGCGGTGCCACGCCCAACACCCACAGTGCACCGGAGGCACCCGTGCCGTTCAACGTCCCCACCGTAACCACCAACGACATCAGCTTCGGCCCCGCCGTGCTCTACCTGGGAGTGGCTGGCGCCACGCCCACCGTGGACGTGGGCAGCATCACCGAGGATGGTGTCAGCATCGAGATCACCAGCGAAAAGCGGTACATCAGCCAGGGAAACCCCAAGATCCCTGTCTATAACTTCGCGCAGACCCAGGGCGCGAAGGTGACCGTGAGCGGCATCGAGTGGAACTTCGATAACTTCGCGCGGGCGATGGGTGCTGGCACCACCACCGTGTCGGGCAGCGCCGAGACGTTCAGCTTCGGCGGCGACCCCATCGTGACACAGTGTGCGCTATGGGTCCAGCACCACATGGCGGTCACGGGCAATACGATGAACGTGTACGTCTGGAAGGCCACCAGCGACATGGGCCTCACCCTGCCGCTGGGCCAGGACGAGCATCAGTTCGAGTATTCCTACACCGCGCTCCGCTCGGCGACCGACTGGAACGGCAACGCCCTGGCGCCCCGCGTGCAGCTGATCAAGCTGGAGCGCCAGCTCTGACGGCTACTGGCAGCACCTGCCGCCCTGCGGCGCAGTGAGGCGAGCACCGCCACGCTGCGCCGTTCGTGCGTTCCGGTGCGGCTGGTGGCGTGATACAGTAACCACGACGCCGCAGGAGGTGCACCGTGAGCCAGCCCGACAACGCCATCAACCCCGACTTCAACGCTCAGCTGACTGCACTGCTGGACAAGCTGGTGCCGCCCGAGCAGGTGCAGGTGCGCACCGTGGACGGCACCCAGGTGACACTGCCCGGCGCAATCCCGGCGCGGCGTCAGGTGCAGGTATTTCGTCTCATCAAGGCACTGGCCGAGCTGCCGCAGCTGGGTGAAGCCATCGGGCTGGTGCGTGGCACTGGCACCGCTGGGCTGGTGGACGCGGTGGTGCAGCTGGCAACGGACGAGCAGGTGGCTGAGCTGCTGGGCAAGGCGTTCGCCGCTGCCTACCCCGACGCCCTGCAGGGGCGCGACCCGCTGGACGTGCTGCCTATCGAGGAGCTGGCTGTGTCCCTCGTCCCTTTCTCGGAGCGGTTCGTGCGGAGGCTGGGGCAGGGAGTGCAGGTGCTGGCGAGCGGAGTGGGGCCGCAGCCGGGCTAACCATCGAGCAGCTGCAGCAGGGGCTGGGGATGCTGTTCGGCAGCGGGTGGACGCTTGACGACGTGCTGGGCCTCACGTGGCAGCAGCTGCACGTGGTGTCGCAGTGCGTGGTGGCGTACAAAGCCGAGCAGGCGAATCTGGTGCTGGGTGCCATCAGCAGCGCGCTGGGTGGCAAGGTGAAGAAGCCAGCCCGCGCACGTGCGGCGCAGGCAGCCCAGGCAGCTGCACAGCCGCCGCCAGCAGGTGGCCACCGTGACGTGGCTGCACAGCTGGCCGCCCTGGGCCTGCCTGTCGAGGACGTGTAGCCCCGCCCAGGCCACCCGTGCGATAGGATGCAGGCGGGAGCGTGATCATGGCGTCAACCATCGGCAAGCTGCTGGTCGAGCTGGGACTGGAGGACAGCCAGTTCCGTGGTGGTATCAAGGGCGCCACCAGCGCGCTGGAGCAGATGCAGGGGGCTGGCGTAAAGTTCGCGGACAGTCTCGACACAGCTGTGACGGGTGCACTGGCTGCGGCTGGTGCAGCGTTAGCCGCGTTCGGTGTGGCTGCGGTCAAGGTGGGCGCCGATTTTGAGCAGGCCATCACCACGGTGGGCGCCGTGGCTGGTGCCAGCGACACCGAGCTGGCGCAGCTGACCGCGCGCGCGCGCGAGCTTGGAGCCAGCACAAAGTTCACGGCGACCGAGGCCGCCACGGCGATGCAGGACTTCGCGCGCGCTGGCATGAGCGTGAACGCCATTCTGAACAGCAGCGGCCCGGCGCTGCTGTTCGCGGCTGGCGCGGGCACCGACATGGCCACGGCGACCTCGCTCACCGCTGCCACCCTGTCGCAGTTTCAGCTTGACGCTACACAGGCGGGCCGAGTGGCCGACGTGTTCAGCACTGCACTGCGCAAGTCGCTTTTTGACGTGGAGAGCTTGCGCGAGGCCATGAAATACGCTGGCACCGTTGGCGCAGGCTTCGGGTACTCGCTTGAGGAAACGACGGCAGCGGTGGCGCAGTTCCGAAACCTGGGCCTCGAAGGCTCGATGGCGGGCACGAACTTTCGCATGGCGCTGTCTGCCGCAGCCAACGTAACCGAGGACGCGCAGCGCACGCTGGCCAAGTATGGGCTGACGGCGCAGGACATCAACCCCGAACTGCACAGCTTCGCTGAAATCATGACGACGGTGGGGCGTGTGTCCATGACCACCAGCGACGCCCTCGACGTGTTCGGGCAGCGCAGTGGTGCCAACGTGGCGCAGATTGCGCGACAGTTCGGGGACAGCACTACAGGATACTATACACTGCTCGATCAAGTGGAAAACAGCGCCGGGCAGGCCGAGGTGCTCTACAACAGGATGACGGACACGGTGCAAGGGCGGTTCGATATTGCCCTGTCAGCGTTCCAAGAACTCATGCTGTCGCTGTTCGACACCATGAAGGGGCCGCTGGGCGACCTGCTTGACGAGCTTGCCAGCACTATCGCTTACGTGGCCGCTGTTTTCAACCGATCAGCTGGCACCATCGGTAACAGCTTTGAGCAGATGGTGGGGCAGGCGGTCAAGTTCCTGCGCGAGAACCGCGCCATGATTGCCACCACCTTCGTGGACTTCGTGGCTGGCCTGCGGGACGCCGTGGTTCTGCTGGTGCGCATGATTCCAACGCTGGACACGCTTGCGAAAACGATGCTGCTGGTATGGGTGGCCGACAAGGTGCGCGTGTTCACTATCGCTGTGCAGGGCGGCATCACCGCGCTGACCGCGATGGGCGGCAGCATTCGCGCGGTGATGCTGGCACTGACCGCTGCCACTGGTGGCATCTACGCAGTGGTAGCTGCTGTCGGCACGCTGGTGGCTGGCCTCATCTACCTTGTTTCCACCACCAACGAGGCCGAGGCCGCAGCCGAACGGCTGCGCGCCGCCGAGGCGGCACTGGCAGCGGACCAAGAGGCGCGGGCGCAGGCGCAGCGTGCCGCCGCCGACGCCCTGGCGGCGCAGCAGGGCGTGCGCCTGGGCCAGCTGCAGCTGCAGCTGCAGGCCGAGGGCGAGCTGACCAGCACGCTGGACCAGCAGCTGGAGCGCCTGCAGGCGCTGGACACTGCCAGTGTGCAGGCTGGGCTGGCGAGCGGCAATCTGTTCGTCGCCACGCTGGGCGGCACCGAGGTGGTGCTGGACCACGCCACCGCACTGCAGCTGCAATACGACACCAGCACCCAGGCAGCTGACGCCGCTGCGGCACTGCAGCAGGCGCAGGGCGCGGCGCGTGGGGAGGTGGCCACCCTGAACCGCGAGCTGGCCCGGTACACTAAGGCTATCGACACCTATGACACGTTCACCCAGGCTGGTGGGCAGGCCACGGTGGCGTTCAAAACGCAGATCCAGGGGCTGGCGGGCAGCATAGAGGAGGCACGGGCGCGGGCGCAAGAGCTTGCGGCACGTGTCGATGACGCGCGCGAGAAGGCCGAGGGGCTGGCGCAGGGTGCCACCCTGGCAACGCAGGCACTGGCCAAAAAAGAGATCGCCGCACACCTTGCGGCGGCCAGCACCGGGCGCATGGCCGACGAGGACGAGGGGGCAGGCAAGGCGGCCAAGGCTGGCGCGGACGAGGCAAAGAAGGCATACGAGGCGCGACTGAAAGCTGTGGAGCGGGTCGAGGACGCAATCGCCCGGCGGCAGGTACAGGCCGCCCAGCAGGCCGCCCTGGAGCTTCAAAACGAGCTGGCAGATCTGAACAAGGTATTCGACGCGGAGGTGGCCGCATATGGTCGGCAGACTGCCAAGGTGCGCGCCGCCGAGCAGGAGCGCGCCCGCGTGGTGGCGGTGGTGCGTGCCGACGCTGCGGCGCAGCAGCAGCAGGAGCAGCAGGCACTGGTGCAGCAGCTGGACGATGCGCTGGCCGCCGCAGGGCGCACCGCCGCTGAGCGTGAGCGGGCCGACCTGCAGGCGCGCACCACCGCCCGGCGCGCCGCCCTGGAGCTGGAGTTCCAGCAGGAGCTGGCACTGTATGAGGCGGGCAGCGCCGAGCGGCTGGACGTGATGCTGAGGTTCATGCAGGCGCGCGCCCGGCTGGAAGAGGTGGAGGCTGCCGAAACGCTGGCGCGGGTGCGTGAGACATACACAGCCATCAACGCCGAGATCGAGCAGCTGCAGCTGTCCGACGCGGAAGGCAGGATGAATGAGCTGGAGCGCATCGAGCTGGACCGGCTGCGCACCCTGGCGGCGAACAGCGAGGCAACCGAGCAGCAGATAGCCGAAATCAATGCAGTGTATGACGCGCGGGTGCTGGAGCAGAAACGCAAGCTCACTGAAGAGGTGGTGCTGCTGACCGCTGGCCAGAACCGCAAGGTGATCGAGCTGGAGCGTGAGCGGGACGCCCTGCTGGCACGGCTGGGTGAGGACCAGCTGGCCGAGCGGCAGGCAGTGGTGGCACACTATGCCGCTGCCATCATTGCAGCGGGCGAGGATACTGCCGAAGAAACGAGCAAGGCCGCCCAGGTGATGGCCGCAGCCTTCGGCGCTGTGCAACGCGCCGCGCTGGCGGTGGCCCGCGCCATCGGTGTGGGTATCGCCAGCGCCGCGCGTGGTGTGGTGGACCTGTTCGGGCAGCTGACCGGGTTCGCGTTCAGCCTGTCCGGTGCGGTGGACGCTGCTGCCAGCGGCATGGCCGACGCCGCCGCACTGCAGGAGCAGCTGGCAGCCGGTGAGCTGTCGCCCGCCGACTACGAGGCCGCGCTGGCTGGGCTTCCCGCCACGGCAGCAGAGGGTGCGGTGCTGTACGTGCAGGAGCTGCTGGGCGGCGCCAGCGACCTGCTGGCCACGTTCGTGGAGGCAGCACCTGCGGCGCTGCAGGCGCTGGCTGCCGAGCTGCCCGCCCTGGTGCAGCAGTTCGCCGCTGCGCTGCCTGGGCTGGCTGGCACGCTGGCCCAGGCTGCGGGCGCCCTGGTGGCCGCCCTGGTGGCCGAGCTGCCCACTGTGGTGCAGGCGCTGGCCGACAGTGTGGGCGTGCTGGTGCAGGCGCTGGTGGAGCAGCTGCCCGCGCTGGTGCAGGCGCTGGTGGCCGCGCTGCAGGCCGCGCTGCCCGCACTGCTGCAGGCGGTGGTGGCGTTGATTGATCTGGTGCCTGTGCTGGTGGACACCGTGCTGCGCGCTGTGCCGCAGCTGGTGCAGGCGCTGGTGCAGGTGGTGCAGGCGCTGGTGCCCGCACTGGTGGACGCCGCCCTGGGGCTGGTGCAGGTGGTCATCGCCCAGCTGCCCACCATCGTGCAGGCGCTCACCCAGGGCGCGCTGCAGGTGGTGACTGTGCTGGTGGCCGAGGTGCCGCGCTTGATCACGGGCGTGGTGCAGCAGCTGCCGCAGCTGGTGGCGGCACTGCTGCAGGCGGTCACCCTGCTGGTGGAGGAGCTGATACTGCAGCTGCCGTCCATCGTGGAGGCGCTGCTGCTGGCCGTGACCGACATCGTGGTGGGTGTGGTGGCCATGCTGCCCGACTTGATTGTGGCCATCATCACGATGCTGCCGCAGCTTATCTCAGCGATTGTTCGGCTTATTCCTGCGGTTATCGGTGGTGTCGCTAACGCACTGCCGCAGATTGTGACCGCGCTCATCGGGCTTGTCCCCACCCTGGTGGTGGCGTTCATCACCGAGCTGGTGCCCGCTATCATCAAGAGCCTGCCTGCCATTCTGTACGAGCTGACTGTGGGGCTGGTGCTGGCTCTCGGTGAGGCGCTGGCCACACTGGCGCGGGGCATCGGTGAGGCTGTCGTGGCGGGCCTGCAGCGGCTGGTGCAGTTCTTCAAGGACGTGCTGACCGAGATTTTCACGCTGGGCCGCGCGGAGACTTCATCGTTCGGCGACACGCCCGGTGCCGTGAAGGCAGGCACCGATGGGCTGAGCGCCCGGTTTGCACCGGGTGACTATGTGATCGCTGCGCAGCGCCCCGCCGACCTGCTACGGCAGGCACTGGACGCTATGGGTGGGCAGCTGGCTGCTGGGCTGGCACCAGCGGCGCGTGGCTACACGCCCGGCGAGCTGGAGGTGCCTGCAGCTGCGGGGCTGGCCAGCGCGATGCTGCAGGCCGCCACGGCGATGCAGGGCGCGGTGGCTGGTGGTGCAGGCGCAGCCGCTGGGCAGCAGCTGCAGGTGGTGGTGCAGGCCAACGGGCGCACGCTGGACGAGGCGCTGTTCACGGCTGGCCAGCGGGGCGAGGCCCCGAGGCTGCAGCGAGAGCTGCGCCGCACTACACTGCGGGCGGGCGTGCACGTCGGGTTCGACCGTGGCAGGTTCTAAGGCAGGCGGGAGGCAGCATGGCCATCGTGTGGACGTGGGGATGGGAAGTGCGGGCGCCGCTGGCGTTCTACACTGGCTCGGCGTGGTCAAGCGCAGGCACCGCTGACCCGAACGAACGCACGGTGACCCACCAGCACCCCGCAGGCTACGGTGGCGGCGACACCAGCCTGTCGCTGACAGCTGACGGGTGGCTGCGGACTGGACCAGCGTTTTCGGTGCCCAGCGGGGGCGGCATCAACAGCACCTTCCGCGCCGCGCAGCCGTTCGCGGCAGCCAGCACGGTCCCGCTGCTGGCTGTGTACGACACTGGCGGCCTGGAGGTGGCTGGCATCTACGCCGCCGACACCGGGAACAGCACCCGCCTCACCGTCAAGCATAACGGCGCCACAGTGGGCACCACCAGCGCGCTGGTGACCACGGGCAGGTGGCTCCGGCTGGCGCTGCGGTGGAGCTACACAGGCGGCAGCATCACCTGCACCCTGTGGGTGGACGGCGTGCAGGTGCTCAGCCGCAGCGTGGCAAAGACCACCGCCGACGCGGTGGACACTGCCCGATGGGGTGCGCCGATGTCCGGCGCTGGTGCCACCTGCTACCACGACCACACGGTGGTGTGGGGCAGCAGTGCGGACCCGGTGGACCGCACCACCTGGGTGCAGGGGCTGCGCCCCAACGCCGACGACATCAGCGGCGCGTGGGTGCCATTCGGCGCCGCCAGTATTCATTCCGCGCTGCTGGACGCGGCAGACGCCAGCGATTGTCGCACCACCACCGCCAGCACCCTGCAGGTGAACCTGCAGAACCGCAACGCTGTCAACGCTGCGTGGACTTCGCCCGCCGTGCAGGCGGTGCAGGTGGAGGTGGCTGGCGCTGGTGACGGTGCCTTGCCGAATGGCACCGCAGGGATGGCGCTGGGCGCCAGTATTGCCAGCAGCAGCGCCACCGGGATGAACACTGGTGGCGGCCTGTGCAGCCTGCTGCGCACCGATAAGCCCGGCGGCAGCGGGTGGGCAGCCGCCGATCTGGACAACCTTGCCCTCCGCTACGGGGCGTCGTGATGGCTGCGAAGGCTGCAGGCGGTGTCGCTGCTGTGGTGCACCGTGGTGTGACCACTGGCACGGCGTTCGGTGCGGTGGCCGAGGTGGTGTGGGCCGACCGCGACCCGCAGGCAGAGCGCGCCGAGCCGCGTGCGTTCCTGCTGACGCAGGACGCCCCGCTGCGGGGCAACGTGCTGTCCGGGGCCACCAGCCAGCGCGGTGCCCGGCTGGGCACTGCCTACCCTGACAGCGCGAACGAGGGCGACCTGCTGCCGTTCCTGGCGGGCGCGTGGGACACCACGCCCGGCACCCCGCAGCCTGGGCCGACTGGCGTGGTGCTGCAGCTGCTGTCCACTGGTGGGCTGTTCGAAGGTGCTGAATGGGGCTGGCGTTACGAGACTGACCCCGCCACCGAAACGCGGGGCGCGCACGACCTGCGGTATCAGCAGGGCGCGCACCACCCGTGGAGCACCGCCAAGGTCGCAGCCGGGCACTATGCGCTGGCGTACAGCACGGCGTTCAACCGGGTGGTCGCGGTTCGCCTGCGACAAGGCACCACCACCTTCGACGTGGCATACCGCAGCCTCGCCACCACGGACCCGGCTGCAGGGTACACCACCACCAGCTATTCGCCGCCTGTGGGCCGCCTGCCGACGTTTGCGGACTATTCGTCTATCGTGGAGCTGCCTGACGGCAGCCTGCGCTGGTTTTATGTGTACCGTCCCAACCCTGCAGTGTTCAGCCACGACGTTGACATGCTAACGAGCCGGGATGGCGGTGCGACGTGGACGCTTGCAACGCCGGGCATCGTGTCTGCAGCCTACGGCACCACCCATGATATCTACCGGATGCAGGCCGCTGTCAGTGGGGACTGGCTGCGCCTGGAGCTGTGGCTGGGCAGCACAGTCACGCAGGGCATCGCAAGCGCGTATAGCGCCGACAGGGGCGCTACCTGGGGCCTGTCGGTGGCCGAGCCGGATGGGCTGGACGACCTCGGGAACAGTGACAGCGCGAATAAGCAAGAACGGTTCGCAATCGTGGGCCTCGGCACGCTTGACGGCGCCTTTTTCCGTGTGCGGGCTACTGCCGCTGGGATTTGGAGGTATGAGTTCGCAAGTCGTGACGGAGCATGGTCACCGATGGGGTCCCCTGTGGGGTTCATCCCTTCAGTGGGTAACTCAAAGTCGTTATTCCTTGCGCGTGGTGGCGCGTTCGTCTACCTGCTGGTGCACACCGATAACGGCGCAGGAGACAATCGTTTCGGGAACTACAGCTTTCTGATACCTCTGGACCGCCTGCAGGCAGGGTGGAGTGCTGCGGCGCCCCGTGTGGGGGAGTGGCTGCTGTGGGGTGACGACATCCTGGGCCATACCGGGTCCATGCGCTACGCCCCGAAGGGTGGCACGCTGGCGTGGCTGGGCGACCGTGTGGGCCTGCTGGCGGGCGGCATCGACCGCGAAACCGGGACTGGCACTGCTAACTGGAAGCCGGGGACGCTGTCCTACTGGTCGGCATACAGCCGCCGCCCCGTGCACCGCGATGCTGGTGTGCTGACAGACGAGTTCGGCAGCCTGTTCACTAACTACTGGTCCACACAGTACGGGCCGCCAGCCTACAGCGGCGCCAGCGCGTTCACACCCTGGGGCGCGTCGTTCGCTGGCACCCCGCTGCTCACCTGGGCCACCGACGCCACCCAGGTGACGGTGGGCACTGCCAGCAGGCTGGCGTTCAGCGTGTCGCAGGCCGCCGCTGGTGTCACGCAGTTCATGGCCGAGGACGGCGTGCTGGGCTGGACCTGCCGCGCCACTGCAGGCACTGGTGGCACCCAGCCGTCCGCTGTCAGTGCACCAGCGATGCGCGCACCCAGGTGGGGCGTGGGCCTGCAGGCGCTGAGCAGTGCGGGGCTATCGTTCGCAGTGGGCGTTCACCTGTCTAACGATGGCAGGGTGGGCATCTATGACCCCAACGCCGTGACCACGCTGTTCCTGGCCCCGCAGAACACGCTGGCGGGTATCACCACCGGCATCTGGTACGACTTCCGCGTGGGGCTGCAGACAGCGGGTGGCACCACCCGTGCCGACCTTGCGTGGTCCCGCGCTGGCGACAACGTGTGGACGAGCACGGGTCCGCTCACCCTCACCAGCGGCGTGCTGCCCACTGCGTTCCAGCGCGTGGACTGGGGTCACCTGTCCGTCCAGGCAGGCGCCACCTTCACGCACGAGTGGCGCGAGGCGTGGTGGTCCAGGGTGAGCAGCCTGGGGCAGTATGCACCCAGCAGCCCCGGCGACCTGCGCGGGTGGCTGGCTGCCGCCGAGCCGCAGCACGTGGCGCAGGGCGTCGCCGTGCGGTGGGGAGGCGGTGGTGGCTTCGCGGGGGACAAGTTCGCTGCGCCTGTGCGGTACGAGTACGGTGGTGACCAGCTGGCCACACCCAGCCCCGACAGTGAATGGCGCAGCACCACCACCGGGGAGCAGCAGCTGCTGCTGGACGCGCAGCGTGCTGCAGTGGCGGCGAACGAGGTGGTGCGGTTCAAGCACAGCGGCCTCGCCGTTGTGGGCACGAATAGCCGGTATCTGGTGCTGGAATACGGGGACGATGCTGGTCTTTCGGCACCGTCGCGCATCTACGTGGACGGACGGCGCTACACCACTACACTGCAGTCACAGACGCTGGCCAGTAACAGCGTTCGGGTGAACCCAGCTGACTGTGCAGCGTGGCGTGATGGGGAGCTGGCTGGCCACTACTGCCGCGCGCAGGTGCACGCGCTGAGCACGAACCCCGGCATCGTGCGCATCGCCACTAACCACGGCGACACCATTCACTTCGCTGGCTTGACGCAGGGGCTTTTCAGTTACGGCATCACCAGCGGCGTGACCCTGGACATATGGGGTGACAGGCACCTGCTGGCCTTCGATGACTATCCGCAGGGTGTGCGAGTTATCGCTGACCCGACCAGTTCGGGCACCCGGCGCGCCGACAACGACTTCCCGCGCTACCTGCGCATCACCATCCCGTCCAGCACTGCGCAGGGTGCACCGCCCGAGGGTTACTGGCGGGTGGGTGCACTGGTGGCGGGGATGACGCTGCCGATCACCGTGCCGCTGGACTGGCGCGGCACTGACGAGCAGGCCGGAAACGTGCAGGTGACCACTGCAGTATCTGGCGCGCGCAGCGCATACGTGGCTGGCACCCCGCGCCGCACCATCACAGGCACCAGCGAGGGCGACGTGGAGCGGTGGCGCGAAGCCTTCCGCGCCACGGTGCGCCACCTGGGGCGCTACGGTGCGCAGCCGCTGGTGCTGTGCACTGACGACCAGCAGCAGAACGGGTCCATGCTCTACGCGCGGTTCCTGGAATCCACCGAGCTGGAGAACGCTGCCTGGAGGTATGACACCACCACCCAGCGGTGGGTGCAGGTGGGCGACCTGTCTGTGCGGTTCGAGGAAGAGTTGTGAGCACCCTGTACCTGCAGCACCCAGCGTTCACACGGTGGCGCACCGGGCGGTTCGGTGCGCGTGGCTTGTCCAGCAGCTACTGGCAGGGCGTGCTGCAGCGCGACCCGCAGCTGCAGGGGCTGGTGGTGTGCGTGGAGCTGGTATTCGGGGATGACCACGTGGTGCGGGTGGCCAGCCGACAGTGCGGCACCCGCAGCGGGTTCGACGGCACCGAGCAAGCGTGGCACGGGCTGCTGAGTGACGACATCAGCATCACCCTGGACTATCAGCTGGGAAGCGCGTCCAGCACAGCCAAGACGCTGACCGTTACCGTGCCCAACGTGCTGGTCAACGCCGCCGAGCTGGTGGCAGCCGGGCGGCTGCTGTCTGGCGTGGCCGAGGTGTCGCTGAACGTGGATGGCGGTGACTACGATCAGCGGCTGGTGCTTATTCGCGGCGATATGGACGAGGTGGAGTTCGGTGCCCGCACCCAGGTGGTGTCCTGCACGGTGAGCGACCCGCTGGGCAGCTGTGACCAGCAGCTGCCGCCATACGTGCTCACCACCGACCGCCTGACCGCCCTGCCCGCCGAGAGCGAGGGCCAGCGCCTGCCTGTGGTGCTGCCGCAGTTCGGCGCCATCCCTGCGATACTGGTGGCTTCGTCCAGCACTGTGCCACGGTATGCCGTCTGCCACGGGCATCTCACCATTGACACGGTCTACGTGGATGGCACCGCCTACCCTGCTGCATCGTTGTTCTACCCGTGGGCCGAAACGCACGCTGTGGACCTGCAGGGCGAACCGTTCACCCGCCTTGACTTCACGGGCGGCCTGTCAGGGTTCAGTGGTGACGAGGCTGTGTACGTGGCCGTCAGTGGTGGCCGCAGCGACGGCACACCCATCACCATCGTGCGGGAGCTGGTGCAGGGCTACACCACGCTCGGTGCTGCGGGTGCCGCCGCTGGCCTGTTCGCCGAGGCGCAGGCGAAGCTGGGCACCCGTATGGGCGCCCGCTGCGCCGTCAACGCCAGCGGCAGCGCGAATACCACGGTGCTGGCGTTCATCGAGGGCGAGCTGCTGGCCAGCTTCCCGATGGTGTCGATGGTCTGGGAGGGTGGTGGCTATGGCCCCATCATCACCGACCGGCGGGCGCCGCCTGTGGCTTCGCTGGTGGCTGACCAGTGGCCGCTGCTGGACCGCGCATCCAGCGTGAGCGAGAGCGCACGTGCGGACCTGCGGAACACGTTCACCCTGCAGTTCGGCTATGATCCGCTGGCCGACAGCTATGCAGGCGTGGTGCAGCGCAACCCGACGAATAGCCTGCTGTGCAGCATCAGCCGCCAGATGGTGGGCGAGCGGCAGGGAGACGTGGTTGAGAGCCTGTGGATAACCGACCAGCAGGTGGCCGAATCTGTGGTGGACTGGCTGGTGGAGCACACCACCCTGCCCAGCTACAGGGTGGACTATCTGGCTTCGCCCTGGGTGCTGCTGCACCTGCGGCGCGGTGACACGGTGCTGCTAACCGATGCCGAGTTCGGGTGGGCCGAACAGCGCGCCACGGTGGAGGCCATCACGTACACGCCAGCGGCCTGCACCCTGGGGCTGCGTGTGTGGGCGCGCTACTACATGCTCGGGGGCGGCAGCGCCACCGCGAGCGTGGCGGGGAGTGGCTGATGGCGGGAGCAGGCAGCCCAGCAGAACGCATCAGCCTGCTGAACTTTTCGGGGCACGCCCCGAAGCTGAGCGCCAGCGCAACCGCCCAGACAGCACAGGGCAGCACCCTGGCGTGGAACCCCACCACGTTGTCGTTCGATCTCGTGCCCGGTGGGCAGGGTGGTGGTGGCGCGCCTGCTGATGCCAGCTACGTGGTGCTCGCCACCAGTGCGGGACTAACCGCTGAGCGAGTGCTGGCAGCAGGCGCAGGTCTTACCCTGGCAGACGCTGGTGCGGGCAGCACCGCCACGCTGGCGGTGGGTGTGGCTGGGCAGACCACCGGCGACCTGCTGGTGCGCAGTGGCCAGACGTGGACACGGCTGGCAGCCGGTGCTGCTGGGCGTGTGCTGCAGGCGCAGGGCGGTGGCGAGCTGCCCAGCTACGTGCAGGCGCCGCTGCACCAGCCGATGGTCTGGTGCGGGCAGCAGCTGGTGACCAAGCGCGACGGCGTGCGGGTGCTGGCTGCGGTGCCGTGGAACCCGCAGGATTACCCTGCGGGGCGCACGGTGCGCCTGCAGGCGGTGCTGGCTACCGCAGGCGGCTGGCAGGTGCGCGTGCGGCTCTACAACGCGACCGACGCCGAGTACGTGACAGGCGGCACCGTGCTGCGCAGTGGGGCGGTGCCTGCGGCTGTGACCAGCGCGGGGCTGACTGTGGGCGGGCAGGCGGGTAACCTGCGCACCACCAGCAGGGTCTACGAGGTGCACGCCGACGTGGTGGGCGCCGATGCCAGCGATGACCTGGGCATCGTCGGGTTCGCTGGCCTGCGCATCGAGTGACGAGTTCGATCGCCACACTTATGGAGCGCATAGTGAAGGACAGAAGCACACAGGCGGCCAGGGTTATCGCGCTTCGGGTATCGTCGGCTGCATTATGGGCGGCAGCGGTCGCGGGCGGCCTTCACTGCGTGACGCACGTGGTGGCGCGCATCTTAGGGCTGCCATGCCCATGAACCATCTACAGGTGAACTCGTGCTGCAGTACGTGAACCGCGCCCGGCGCACCGCTGACGGCGTGCTGGTCTACTGGACAACCGAGGATGATCCTGACCCCACCCTGGCAGCGCCGAACGCGCCCAGCCCGGCGCAGGACTACACGCAGCCGGTGGTGGTGGCCACGCGCGCCGTGCGCGCCGCGCTGCTGCGGGTGGACCTCACCGCACAGGTGGACGGCGTGCGCACCACCTTCACGCTGCCAGAGGCGTACTTCCCTGGAAGCCTGCAGGTATACGACAGCGGGCAGCGGCTGCTGCTAACCGACTTCACGCAGGCATCGCCCTCCACCTTCACGCTGCCCTATGCGCCAGCGGCGCCGTCTGCTATAGAGGCCGCATACCGACCTGCATAGACGGGCCAGCACCGCAACCCACACCAGAACGGAGCAACGTCATGGCCCTGCAGTTCGTTACCCGGCAGCTCGTCGATAGCATCATCACCACCGCCAAGCTGGCGAACGACGCCGTCACCGCCGACAAGCTGGCGAACAACGCGGTGGATACTGCCGCGATTGCCGATGGCAACGTCACCACCGGGAAGCTGGCGGCCAACGCGGTCACCGCCGCGAAGGCCGACCTGACTGGCACCTGGGCGTTCACCGGCGCCGTGCTGCGGGCGGCTGCACCCAGCGCCGACAGCGACGTGGCGACCAAGGCATACGTCGATGGCGTGGCGCAGGGCATCAAGTGGAAGCAGCCCGCCCGCGTGCTGTCCACCGTCAACGTGGACATCAGCACCGGCCTCGCCGCTGGCCAGACGGTGGACGGCGTGACCCTGGCTGCGGGCGACCGCATCCTGCTGGTCAACCAGTCCACCGGCAGTCAAAACGGCGTGTATGTCGCGCCGTCGTCTGGTGCAGCGTCCCGCTCGCCCGACCTGGACGCTGGCAGCGAGTTCCCCAGCGCCGCCATTTTCGTGTCGGAGGGTTCCAACGCCGATACTGGCTTCGTCTGTACGAACGACAGCGTGACCCTCGGCACGACCGCGATCACCTTCGTGCAGTTCACGGGGCTGGGGACGATTGTCGCGGGCGACGGTCTGAGCAAGTCCGGAAACACGCTGAACGTGAACGTGGGCAGCGGCATCCAGATCTCGTCGGACGCGGTCGCCGTCAAGTTCGCTGGTTCGAACCCCGCGCTCGGCGTCGATGGCGGCGGCGGCTTGCAGGTGCTCACGAAGTCGAACAGCGGCCTCACCCGCGACGTGAACGGGCTGTTCGTCAGCCTGGAAGCGAACAAGGGGCTGGAGTTCGGGGCTGGTGGTGGCCTTGCGGTCAAGGCAACGAACGGCGTGCAGGTGGACGGCAGCGGGTTCGTCACGCTGCGGCTCAACGGCGTTACGCTCTCGCAGGACGCCAGCGGCGTGAAGATCGCTGATGGCGGTGTCGGCACCACGCAGATCGCTGGCACCGCTGTGACCACGACCAAGCTGGCTGACAACGCCGTCACGCTGCTGAAGGCTGGCTTCCGGCCCTTCGCCGAGAGCTTCTCTGGCGGCACGGCGCTCGCCTACGATCTGGGGCAGGACATTCGCACAGAGTTCTTCCCTGGCGTGCTCGTGGCGCTGAACGGCCAGATGCTGGTCAAGGTGGCGTCGAACCCCACCGATGGCCAGTTCGTGGTCGACCGGAACAGCGGCACGAGCAAAACCCGCATCACGCTGGGTGGCACCGCGCCCAGCGTAACGGACACCATTCTCGCTAACTATCTGGGCTGATAGTGCCTGTGCTCGCACGCTGGGCCAGCCCCACCGGGGAGGTGACGCTGCGCGCCACTTCCCTGGGGCGGCACCCGTTCCTCCAGGGGATGGTGGTGCTGCTGGGTGTGCAGGGTGTCAACGACCCCGAGCACCCCGACGTGCACGTGCACACGCTGACGGTACGGCAGGCTGACCTGCGCTACGTGGTGGAGGGCCGTGAGGCCACCACCGACGCGCTGGCGCCTGCCGTGCTGGCAGCCACAGCGGCCACACCACCGCCCGAAGCAGTGCCGCCAGCACGGCGCAGGGCGCAGCCGTGACCGCCGCCGACGCGGTTCCCTGGCTGGGCCTGGGGCTGTCGGTGCTGGTGATGCTGGAGCGGGTGTGGACACGCGCCAGCGACCGCACCCGCGAACACGTGGCCACCCTGCACCGCAGGCTTGACGAGCTGAAAACGGTGAGTGACCGCACCGAGGGCGCCCAGCTTGTCACCCGTGTGGCCACCCTGGAGCAGCACCAGCGTGCCGACCAGCAGCTGCTGGCGCGTATCGACCAGCGCCTGACCAGCGTGGATCACAACCTGCAGCAGATCCACAACACACTGGAGCGCCTGCCATGACCGCAAGCGTGCGCGAGCAGCTGCTCGCCCTGGTGCTGGCTGCACGTGATGACGTGCGCACCTGCCGCGTGGAGCTGGGCAGCGCGCCGCCGCTGCTGCGGGCACCGCAGGACGCCCTGCAGGCTGCACCACCCACACCCACCGCCGTGCCCACACCCACACACGCGCCAGCCCCGCAGCCTGTGCTGCAGGTAGCTGTGGCGCGATTGAGGGTGTGATGGACCCGGTGCCGCCGACAGACTGGCAGATGGTTCCTGACCCGACCCTAACCGCACCCACACCAGAACCCGCACCCAGCGGGCAGCAGGCTGAGGTGGTGGAGCCGCCGCACGTGCGGTCTTATCCGAGCCTGTACGACAGCCAGGGCGGCACACTGCTGGCCATCGCGCTGGCCGCCGCGATTATCGGTGGGGTGCTGTGGGCGGTAGCCCGCATCTACGCGCGCAGCAGGGACGAGCACGCTGCCCTCACACAGTTCGTCACCACGATGGTGGCGCTGGTGGTGGGTGCGTTCATCGCCGACCTGCTGGTGGCTGGGCCTGACACCAGCCTGCTGGCAGAGAGTGACCACACCAGCATCCTGGCGTTCGTGAAAGACACGTGCTTGATGGTCTTTTCGTACTACTTCGGCACGCGCGCGGTGCCGCCACCGCAGGCACCGCTGCCACCGCCCACCCAGGGGGACACATGACCGCACCCGTCAGCCTTGTGGCCGTGGACCCGCGCATCCTCTCCAGCTACAGCCGCAAGGGAGGCACCAGCGGCCCGCGTGCGGACCTGCGCCCGCTTGCCCAGCTGGGGCGTGCTGGGGTAGCCACTGCCGACACTGCTGCCGCGCTGCTGGCACTGCACGAAGCGGTGCAGGCGGCTGGTGGGGACTTCAGGGTGACCGAGCTGCACCGTGACGTGGCCGTGCAGCAGGCTGCACGTGCAAAATATGATCGTTGGCTCGCTGCTGGCCGCCCGGCAGCGGGCAGCCCAGGGTTCGATTCGACCACCATGAAGTCGGCGTTCGTGGCCATGCCTGGGCGAAGCCTACACAACGCAGGCCGCGCCATTGACGTGAACCTGGGTGCGCTCAAGTTCCCTGGGGTGGCTGCCGACAGGCAGCTGGACAGGCTGTGGGATCTGGCTGCGGCCTGTGGGTGGACCCCGGTGATCCGCCAGCCGGACGAGCGCGCCAGCGAGGCGTGGCACCTGGACTGCTGGGGCGACCTGCGGGGCGTGCGGAACCGCCTGGGGTACGAGCAGGCAGGGTTCGCTGGCGCGCTGCTGGTGGGGCACGCAGGCACCGGGACAAGCTGGGCCAGCGTCACGCAGGCGCTGCTGCAGCGGGCTGGCCACGACATCGGCACCATCGACGGGGCTGTGGGCGCCAAGACACGCGCCGCCCTGTGCACGGCGCTGCTGCTGAACGACGAGCAAGCGCGCACCCTGGTGCAGCGTGAGGACGTAACCGTGTGGCCGCGCCTGCTGGCGCTGCCCGCTGCGTGAGTGAGGTGCGCGTGGAGCCTGTGTCTCTGGTGGTGGTGGCTGTGGTGGCGGCGCTGGCCGCAGGGTTCGGTGCTGGCTGGGGACTGAAGCCAGACGGCACCGCCGACGCGCTGGAGGCGCAGGGGGCGGCGCTGGCCACGCTGCAGGCTGGGCAGGCGCAGCTGGTGGCTGGGCAGGTGCAGCTGGCGGAAGCCAGCGCCCGCCCGGTGGTGCTGGACGCGGAGACGCGCAGCGAGCTGGCGCGCGTCCCTGTGCAGTGCCGCAGGGATGCAGGCGGCGACCCGCGCACCGCGCTGTGCGCCTGGGCCACCTGCCTGCAGTTCGGCCAGAGCACCGCGCAGCGCCCCGAGTGTCGGGCCGTGGAGGCTGCCGCGCTGGCAGAGCTGGCTATCGAGGACGATTGACAGGCGGCAGGCTACGCCCGCTGCGGAGGTGGCCGATGCGTGTGCTGATGAGCGGTGGTGGTGGGCGCCTGGGGCGCCTGCTGGTGGCGTGGCTGCGCGAGCGTGACCACGACGTGGTGGCACCGCCCCGCGACGAGGTGGACTGGGCGGAACCCACACAGGTGCAGGCAGCAGTGGCACAGCACCAGCCGCACCGGCTGCTGCTGCTGGCCAGCTGGACCGACGTGGCACGTGCCCAGCTGCAGCCGGGCGCCTGCGTGCGCGACACGGTGCTCACCACGCAGCACGCCATCGCTGCGGCCACCGACGCGCAGGTGCCGCTGCTGTACGTGTCCACCGACTACGTGCACGCCGTGCTGCGCCAGGATGCCGCTGGAGTGTACGCCGCCGCTAAGCTGGTGGCCGAGCAGCTGGTGCTGCTGGCGGGTGGCTACGTGGCGCGGGTGGCGTTCACCACGCCCGAGCAGGTGGCAGGCTGGCAGTGGGCCAACGGCTACAGCTACGCTCACCGCTGCTGGGTGGACGAGCTGGTGCCGCTGCTGGGCACCTGGGCAGGCTACCCTGCGCACCAGCTGCAGCGGGTGGTGGAGCTGGGCGGCCCGCACCCGGTCACGCCCGCCCAGCTGCTGGCCACGCGCTACCCGCAGCACCCGGCGCTGCAGCGCATCGTCACATCGCGCAAGGATGCCGAGCTGCGGCGGCTTCCAGTGCAGCCTGCCGATACTGCGTGGCGCTCGCTCTAACTTTCTGCAGCTTTCTGCCTTGCGCGTAACTGGCACCCGGTTAGTGGCTGTGCACGGTGCTGGTGCACCGCAGTCAGCAACCACCACAGCAGGCCAGCAGCAGGAGCAGCACATGACCACCACCCTCGCCACCACCACCGACAGCCTCGCCACCGTGACCAGCGGCCTCGCCAGCCTTGTCTGGTGGGAGTTCAGCGGCACCGCCATCACGCCCGCCGAGCTGCGCACCCGCGTGGCCGCCGCTGGTGGCAACCCCGCCACCGTCAAGGACATTGACCCCACCGACGCGGTGCGCCGTGCAGTGCGCGAGTTCCGCGTGCACGAGGGCAAGCGGGTGACGATGGAGGCCGCCATCGCCCACGAGAACGACACGCACGTGGTGGTGAACCTGCTGACCCTGACCCAGCAGGCCCGCGAGCGCGTGGCCAAGCTGCCCACCGACGAGCTGGTGTGGGACAAGGTGGCCGCCACGTGGCACACCACCGGGCTGACCCAGGAGGCCGCCACCCTGCGCGCCAACGCCGCCGAGCTGATGGCGTACCTGGACGGGAACAGCGTGCGCGACCTGCTGGTGGTGCCCGCCCTGGAGCGCGCCCGCAGCTTCACCCTGCGGCGCGGGATGCACGTGGTGCCGCACGTGAGCTGCGGCCCGGTGGTGGAGGCCCAGCGTGCGCTGGCTGGCCTGGACAGCTTCCGCGTGCAGGTGGCCCAGGTGCAGGCTGGGCAGGGCTGGGAGCAGCCGCTGGCCGAGGCCAGCCGCACCGAGCTGCGCAACGACCTTGACGAGCTGCGCGTGCAGATTGAGGGCTGGCGCGACATGGCCAAGCGCGTGCGCACCGACACGCAGGAGCACGTGCTGGCCCGGTTCAGCACCATCGCCCAGCGCGCCGCGCTGTACCGCGAGGCGCTGCAGGTGGCCGTGGAGGACATCGAGGCAGACGTGGCCGAGATGCAAGCGCTGGCCGAGGACATCATCGCCGCCAAGGACGTGGAGGCCGACAGCCGCACCAGCACCCGCAAGGCCGAGCAGGTGGCCGCACCTGCAGCCACCCCGCAGGCCGCCCGCCGCGCCGCGCTGCGTGCCATGAGCGCCGCGCAGCTGGGCACGCTGTGGGACGCCCTGGGCAGCGGCGAGCAGCCCAGCGACCGCGAGGCGCTGGTGGAGGCGCTGGCCAGCGCCATGGAAGCGCAGGCCGCCTAACGGCGCGGCGCGCGCCCAGAACGCCGTGCTGGTGCACCGCCAGCACGGCGTCGCTCTTTTTTGCGTGCTGCACCTTGCGCGCCTAACCGCGAAGGCGTTACACAGGTGGTGTCAGCAGGGCAGCCGCCCACCACCACCGCAGCCACACCACCGCAGGAGCACCACGTGACCACCACCACCCTCGCCACCGCCCGCACCCAGCTGTCCACCCTCCGCACGCAGATGAAGGGCGCGTTCGTTGCCCGCGACGCCGAGATTGACGGGCTGCTGCTCGCCCTGCTGGCCCGCACGCACGTGCTGCTGCTGGGGCCTCCTGGCACCGCCAAGTCGCTGGTGACCCAGGTGTTCGCCAGCGCCCTGGGCGGCGAATACTTCCAGCGCCTGCTGACCGCGTTCACCGCGCCCGAGGAGCTGTTCGGACCCTATGACCTGGGCGCCCTGGACGCGGGCCGCTACGAGCGCGCCGTGCAGGGCTACCTGCCCACCGCCACGGTGGCGTTCTGCGACGAAGTGTTCAAGGCGAACAGCGCCATCCTGAACAGCCTGCTGACCGTGCTGAACGAGCGCCAGTTCGACAACGGCACCGCCCGCCTGCAGCTGCCGCTGGAGCTGTGCGTGGGGGCGAGCAACGAATACCCCGAGGACGCCAGCCTGGAGGCGCTCTACGACCGCTTCACCTTGCGTTACTGGACGCAGTACGTGCCCACCCGTGCGGGGCGGCTGGCGCTGCTGACCGCTGCTGACCCGGCGCAGGTGGTGACCGCCAAGCTGCCCACCGACAGCGTGCAGCTGCTGCAGCAGGCGGTGCGCGACGTGGTGGTGCCGCAGCAGGTGCTGGAGCTGCTGTGCGACGTGGCCGACGCGCTGGCGCGCGACAACGGCATCACGGTGTCCGACCGCCGCCTGCGCGGGATGGTGCGGCTGCTGCAGGCCAGCGCCGCGCTGGACGGGCGCGACGTGGCCACCGCCCGCGACCTGCTGGTGCTGGCCGACAGCGTGTGGCACCGCCACGAGCAGCGCCCCGCTGTGCTGGCCACGGTGCTGGCGGTGGCCGCTCCGCAGCTGGCCGCCGCGACCAAGCTGGCCGACAGCGCCCGCGAGGTGTACGACGCCGTGCGAGACGTGGCTGCGGACGGTGCACGCGCCCTGCAGCGGATCAAGGCGGTGGAGGCCGAGCTGGTGCAGCTGGGGCTGGCCGACGTGGACGTGGCCGCCTGCCACGCGCAGGTGGCTGAGCTGCGAAAGGGGCTGGCCCGGCGCTTCATGACCGCCAGCGGGCTGGGCAGCGGGCTGGGCGCCTAACCGCACCAGCAGGCCACCCTGCACGCGCCCGCGCCCACCCGGTGCGGGCGCTTCCACTTTTCTGCGCACAATCTGCACACGCCGCCTTGCGCGCCTAACCGCTGCCCGGTTACAGGCTATGCGTCAGCAGGAGGACCGCATGACCGCCGCAGCCTACACCACCGCCCGCCACACCGACGCCACCCGCACCGTGTCGCGCTGGGCCGACTATCTGTTCACCACCCGTGAGGCCGCCAGCACCGAGCTGCGCGGTGCCCGCAGCACCCTGGCGGGCGCTTACCGTCAGCACGGCAAGACCGCCGACGCCGCCGAGGCGCGCCGGATGGACGCGCTGGCCACCGCCACCGCCCGCGAAGTGTTCGCTGGCCTGTACGACGCCGACGAGGCGCAGCTGCTGGAGAAGCCCGCGCCCGACACCGAGCTGATTTCCCGCGTGCACGCCCAGCTGCAGCAGCTGCCCGAGTTCGCGCAGCTGCAGGCGCAGGTGGCGGGCGACCCCGACCTTGCGGCGCTGGCCACTGCCCAGCTGCTGCGTGGTGTGGCTGGTGCGCTGCCGCAGGTGGCCGAGCAGGACCGCCAGCAGGCCCAGCAGCAGGCCCAGCAGGCGCTGGGTGCGCGCGCCCAGCGTGGCCCGGCTGCCGATGGTGACGGCGCCCTGCGCCGCGCCCTGCGGGCCGCCTGCAGCGATGCAGCCCAGGCTGCTGCCGAGGCCGCCGATGGCCTGGAGGGGCTGGCGCCTGGGCTGGGCGCCACGCCCGCGCAGCACCAGCAGGACGGCGCCGCGCGCATGGCGCTGGCTGAGCGCGTAGCTGCTGACGCCCGGCTGAAGCGCGTGATGAAGCTGGCGGGCCGCCTGCGCCGCCTTGCGAGCGAGGGCCGCAAGGTGCGCGACGAGCTGGGCGCGGACACGCTGGTGGGCACCACCATCGGCGGCGACCTGCCGCGCGCCCTGCCCACCGAGCTGGGCCTGCTGCGCCACCCGCGCCTGCGCCGGGTGCAGCTTGCCAAGCTGGCCGACCGCCGCCTGCAGCAGTATCACGTGGTCGGGCAGGTTCCGCAGGGTCGCGGCCCCGTGGTCGTGCTGCTCGACGAGAGCGGGTCGATGGAGGGTGAACGCAGTCTGTGGGCTGCGGCGGTCGCCCTCGCCTGTCTCGGCACCGCCGCCCGTGAGCGCCGCGCCTGCACCGTGATCGGCTTCAATGGCGCGGTGCGCTACGTGGTGCGCCTGGACGCGCAGGGGCGCGCGTGGTCGCACAGCACCCACGACGTGGCGCAGGCCACCGCGATGGGCGGCTGCGCCGAGGTGGCGCTGCACGTGGCCAGCAGCCGCCCCGATGGCGGCACCCGGTTCGCGCCGCCGCTGCTGGCCGCGCTGGAGCTGGAGGACGGCGTGACCCGAGAGCGCGCCGATCTCGTGCTGGTGACCGATGGCCACGCAGAGGCGCCCACCAGCGTGATGGAGCGCCTGCAGGCCGCCAAGCGTGGCGGGCTGCGGGTGTTCGGCCTCACGGTGGGTGGTGGCAGCCTGGGCCACGCCGTGCAGCAGCTGGCCGACCACGTGGTGGACCTGGACAGCGCCAGCGGGGCTAACGACGGGAAGGTGGTGGCTGGTGCGATCCCGTAGCCAGGGCGGCCCGGTGCCGCCGCACCCGGTGCTGGCCACCGCGCAGGTGCTGGGCGCGTGCGCCCGCCTGCACGATCTGGCTGGCTGGTGGCCACCGGCTGGCGCGCTGGTGGAGGGCGCCCAGCTGGCGCTGGCAGGGCTGGGCGGGCTGGACGATGCCCAGCTGCAGCGGCTGCTGCTGTGGGCCGCCCGCTGGCAGCGCCTGGACCCGCGCCTGCGCGCCCTGTACGCCCAGCACCCCGCTGTGGGGGCGGTGGACGCCGCCCTGTGGCACGTGCTGGAGCGCCGCGCTGGGCAGCCCAGCGGGGCGGTCTACGGCACCCTGCGCGACCTGTGGGTGCGCGTGTACGGCTACCCGCCCAGCATCGAACTACTCCCCACAATCAAGGAGCACCCGTGATCTACGACGCTGACGAAATCTACCACCGGGCTGGCTACACCAGACACGCACACACCCCGCAGGCACCCACACCGCCCACCCTGCGCACCCTGGGCGGCGACCAGCCGTACCACGCCCAGCCGGTGGAGCTGCGCCCGCTGCGCTGGCACGTGGACGCGCGTGGCGCGCTGGTGGAGGCACACCGCGAGAGCTGGCACAGGGACGTGCAGCCCGGCGCTGTGCCGATGCCCAGGCGCGGCGAGGTGGCGCAGGTCTACCTGAGCACCACCGCCGAGGGCGTCGTGAAGGGGTGGCACCTGCACGCCCGCCAGCACGACAGGTTCGTGGTGGTGCAGGGTGCTGTGCTGCTGGCGCTCTACGACGTGATCGCCGCCGAGCGGGCGCAGCGTCTGGGGCACACTGTGGGCCTGCAGGTGCACGAGGTGGTGCTGCACCCGCAGCGGAACCCTGCGCAGGTGGTGGTGCCGCCCGGCTGGGCGCACGGGTGGATGGCGCTGCCCGGCTACGGTGAGGCGGTGGTGCTGAACGCAGTGTCCATCGAGTACGACGGCACCGACGAGTGGCGCAGGGACGCGCACGCAGGACCGTTCGACGGCGTGGGATACCTGTGGCGACGTTCGCGCGACGGGTAGCTTGCGCGCTACCCTGGCAGCGGTTAGCCGGTAACAGTCAGCAGCAGCGGCACAGCCGCAGGAGGACAGAATGGCACACGGGACACAGAACGAGGACAGTGCAGCGGCCTGGGGCTGGGTGCTGCAGCACGCACAGGTGGTGCGGTGCGCAGCGTGGCGCATGGCCAGCGGCACGGGGCTGGACGCGGACGACCTGCACAGCAGCCTGCTGGTGCGGCTGGTGGAGCGATGGCGCGCATACGATGCCACTGTCGCGAAGCCCAGCACCTGGGTGTGGTGGCAGGCGCGTGCGGTGCGCAGCGCGATGATGGACCAGCGGCGCCGCAGGCAGGGCGAGGTGGAGCTGGAGGACGCCCTGCACCCTGCGGTGCACCCGGTGGCCGAGGCCTGGGTGCTGGCGGCGCAGGCGCGGCGCATGGCCCGCCCTGACGAGTGGGCAGCAGCCACTGCATACGCGGACGGGCTGAGCGGTGACGAACTGGGCGAGGCGTGCGGCTGTGCGCCGTTCTCTGCCCGGCGACGTGTGGCGCGCCTGCGGGCGCGCCTGGAGGGTGTGGCATGAGCGACGAGCAAGACGAGGCACACGAGGCACCGCAGCACGACGCGCAGCTGCTGCGCGAGCTGCAGGCTGGGCAGGAGCTGCCGCTGGTGGAGGTGTTCGCCGAGCTGGCAGCGGAGTGGCACCGCCGGAACCCTGGCACCCGGTCGAAAGACCTTGCGGCGCTGCTGGGCGTGCGCCCGCAGCTGTGCAGCCAGTGGAAAACGGGGACCGATGACCGCAGGCCGCCCTGGAGCGCCATCGTGCTGCTGTGCCACCTGTGCCGCAGGCAGGTGGTGGTGCGGCCCGATGGGCTGCACCTTGCGCAGCTGCGGCGCCAGCGCACGGCGTGAGCCACGCGAACCGAGGGCGCGCCTGGGAGCAGCTGCTGGAGCTGCATCACGCACGCTACGAGGCCACCGGGCAGGCGGTGGTGCTGCGCACCCCGCCACCGATGCGCATCCTGCGTGCGCTGTCGGGCGGGCAGTTCGTGGCTGTGTACGCCACCGAGGGGCCACCCGACTATGTGCTGCTCGCTGGTGGCCGTGCCATCGCCGCCGAGGCGAAGGACTGCGTGGCTGACCGCTGGCAGCTGGCCAAGCTGCACGCCCATCAAGCGCGCCGCCTGTCTGCGTGGCAGGCGCAGGGCGGGCTGGGCGTGGTGCTGCTGCGCCACCAGCCCAGCAGCACGCAGTGGGTGCTGCCGTGGAGCCAGCTTGCGCCAGTGTGGGAGCGGTGGCACGAGGCCGCCCAGGCAGGGCGTGATCTGCCACGGGGCAGCGCCAGCCTGTCGCTGCCGCAGCTGCACCAGCTGGGCGTGCCGTTCTGCGCGCAGAACGGCCACCTGCCTGTGCTTCTGGCCGCGTTATGAAAAAAAACACCTGATGCCCCTTGCGTGTGTAACTGCTGCGGCGTTATGTCGAGCGTGCCACCAGGAGGCACCCATGCACAAGTTCACCGGCACCATCGACAGCATCAGCCAGCAGCTGCGCCAGTTCCCACTCCCGATCGCACGCGCAGTGTACGGCGTGCTCCGCGAACGCTATGGCGATGCCTGCACCCTGCAGCTGGACGTGGAGATGCACCCGGCTGGTCGTTCGTTCGGCGTGGACCTGCGCCACCTGGGCGCCGACTTCATGGGCGAACCTGCGTTCCTGTTCGATAGCCGTTGGTTCATCGGCCCGCGTGGCGCGGTGCAGCGGCAGCAGCTCGGAGCGTAGCGAGCGCCCGCTGGTGCTCACGCACCGCTGACCACGTGCAGCAGGTGCGCCCGGTAGGGTGCGCCGCCCACCAGCCGCCAGCCTGGGCGCCGCCCGAACCGCCCCGCAGCGCAGGCGCTGGTGTCTACGTGGCCACCCTGCGCGCCGTGCGCGCGTGCAGCCGCCAACACCCGCGCCCCGAGCGTGGTGTACCACCTGCGCACCGCAGGGTGCTGGTGCCACGTGGTGGCGCTGTGGCGCGCGTGCGCCAGCTGCACCCACACCTGCAGCCCAGCGGGGCCGGTGCGCACCACAGCGCAGCGCCCGCTGGCCTCGCCGTCTGCCGCCACCACTGCCGCGATGGCGTGGCCCAGCCCACCGCACGCAGCAGGCAGCTGCACGTCATCAATGTCCAGCAGCACCCACTGCTGGCACCGTGGCACCTGCGGCGTGGCCCAGCCGCCACCCGGTGCGCGCCCCATCGTGGACACGCTGAGCAGCCTGTCGGGCAGCACCGCCCGACCGGGCAGCCCAGCCCCGAACAGCGCCGCGTCGTGGGCGCGCTGTGTGGCCGCTGGCGTGCAGCTGCTGGCGTCGGCCCGCTGCAGCGCAGCCAGCACACCACCAGCCGCCCGGCTGCCCGCTGTGCGCCACGTGGCCACCCGCCCGCAGTGTGTGGTGGCTGCCCGCAGCAGTGCAGCCGTGTGCCCGCTGTGCACAGCACCGCGCACCACACACCCACCCACAGGCACCCCGACCGGCTGCACGGTGGCCGCCTGGGCTACCTGGGGGCTTTTATTGTGCTGGTGGCGCTGCTGTGCCGTGCTGGTGCGGGTAGCAGGCAGCAGGCGCACCTGCTGGCCTGCCGCCAGCCACGCCCAGCGGGGCGCGGTGCCATCCTGCTGCTGGCAGGCCATGCACTGCGCGCCGCCGCTGGCCCACAGCACCAGCGACGGCGTGCGGTCATCGTGCAGTGGGCACCGCACTGTGGCGGTGCGGGCGCCACCGCGCAGGCGCGCCAGCGCCTCGTCAGCATCCACCAGCAGTTCGCCAGCGGCGCCTGCGGGCACACCAGCTGCGGCGCGCAGCCCAGCCAGCTGCCACCCGTCCAGCAGCAGGTGCCGCCCGTACCGGGTGCCCCATCGCACCCGGCGCAGCTGGGCGCCCAGCGCCCGCGCGTGGTCGGTGGCGACCTCTGACCAGCCCACCAGCTGCTGGGCACAGCGCCACGCCAGCGTGGCCGCCCAGCGCGTGCAGCCTTGCACGGTGGCGACGTAGCTGGGGCAGCTCTCGACGTACCACCGCCCGCAGGGGAGCCGCTGTGCGTGCTGCAGCTGCACCGCCCAGCCGTACAGGGCGGCACGCAGCCCCACACCCAGCGCACCGCAGCCAGCTGCCGCAGCCAGCAGCCCAGCCTCCAGGCGGCGCGCAGCGGTAGCCAGCGCGTCGGCGGGCAGGGCAAGGCTCGACACCACGCTGGTGGCGTGGTAGGGTGCGGCTGTCGCCATGATCGTGATGGGTCCGTGGTGGCAGCTGCAGGCGCGTGGTGGCGCCTGCGGCACCCCGGTATAGCCCGGCGGTGTGCGGAAAGCACCCGGTGGGCCTAAGACTGGGCGGGGACCGGCTGCGCGTTCCTCCTGCGCTGCTGACACTGTGCTCCTGGCCTGCAGCCGGTTCCCCTTTCTTCAATATGACCACCACACCGAACGCACACGTCGCCGCCACGCTGGCGCTGCACCTGCAGCGGGTGCCGCTGCGGTTCGTCCAAGCGGTGCAGCAGCTGCTGACCGTGCCGAACCCTGAGCGTGAGCAGCTGGTGCGGGCTGGGCTGTCCGGTGGGCACCTACCCGCCACCCTGGCGCTCTGGGAGCAGCGTGGCGACTGGCTGCACGTGCCACGTGGTGCGGTGAAGCGGGTGCGGCAGCAGGCTGCGCTGCACGGTGCCGAGCTGACCTGGGGCAGTGCGGTGGTGTCCCGCGCTGTGCAGCGGGTGCCGCTGGCCGACCTGCCTGTGCAGCTGCGTGCCTACCAGCGAGATGCCGTGGAGGCGATGCTGTTCGGCGTGCAGGGGCACGTGGTGGCGCCCTGCGGGGCTGGCAAGACAGTGATCGCGTGCAGCGCGCTGGCTGCCAGCGGTGAGCCTGGGCTGGTGCTGGTGCACACCCACGACCTGCTGGAGCAGTGGGTGCGGCTGCTGCGGGGCTGGGGATACCGGGTGCGTGCGGTGGTGGGTGGGCAGGCGCGCCTGGGGCCGCTGGGTGTGTACGCCACTGGCCCCGAGCTGTGCGTGGCGATGGTTCAGACCCTAAGCCGGGCTGGTGCAGCGGCTGACCCGCTGCTGGCCAGCGCGGGCGCTGTGGTGCTGGACGAATGCCACCACGCACCAGCCAGCACGTTCCGCGAGCTGCTGGACCGCGTGCCTGCGCGGCATCGGTGGGGCGTGACCGCCACGCCAGAGCGCGGCGACGGGCTGACGGGGATGCTGGAGCTGGCGCTGGGTGAGCAGCTCTACGAGATCACCACCCAGCAGCTGCTGGCGGGCGGCTACTTGATGCAGCCCGCCATCCTGCCAGTGTTCAGCGCCACCCAGGTGGACCTGCAGCGGTGCACGAGCGCGAGCGGGCAGCTGGTGATCTCCCGCGCCGTGCAGCAGCTGGTGGACGACCCCGAGCGGCACCAGCTGCTGCTGCAGCTGGCCACGGTGGCAGCGCAGGCTGGCCGCACCACCCTGCTGCTGGTGCCGCGCGTGGAGCAGGCGCAGGTGCTCGCCCAGCACCTGCGTGCGCGTGGTGTGCTGGCTGCGGACGCCACCAGCGCCACGGGCAAGGTGCAGCGCGTGGCCCAGCTGCGCCAGCTGCGGGCGCGCCAGCTGCAGGTGCTGGTGGCCACGCAGCTGGCCGACGAGGGGCTGGACGTGCCTGCGCTCGACTGTCTGGTGGTGGCCAGCACAGGGCGGGCAGCAGGGCGCGCCGTGCAGCGCATCGGGCGCGTGATGCGCGTGGCCGACGAAAAGGTGCAGCCGGTGGTGGTGGACATCGTGGACGGTACGCCGTTCCGTGGCCAGTGGCGCGCCCGCGAGCAGGCGTACCGCGAGGCGCTGGGCCTGCAGGTGCCGCCGCCAGTGGCGCGTGCGCACGCTGTGGACGCGCTGCGCAGGGTGCTGTGGGTTCGGCCACAGGAATAGCACCCCACCCGTGTGCGGGTTAGTGGGTGGCTGCCTACTACACAGCAGCCACCCACACAGGAGGTGCACAGTGGCCCAGCGTGTCCAGAGACAGAGGCAGCGGTTCCGCGCTGCAGCGACAATCGCCCCGCGATACGAGAGCGGCGTGCTGGGGCTGCCGCCCGGCGCGATGGTGATGACGAACAGCGAGCGGCGTGCTGCGTGGTGTCCGCGCCGCTGGTGGTACGAGTACGGCACCGGCCTAAGTGGTGAGGCCACGGGTGCGATGCGGTTCGGCACTGCCTACCACCGCATCCTGGAGCGGGTGCTGGGCTGGCTGCAGCACCACGACGGCGAGCTGTACCCGTCCGAGGGCCTGGACCGCTGCCTGCACTGCCACGGTGCTGACCCCACCTGCCCGCTGTGCGATGGCACCGGCCTGGGCGCGGTGGAGTACGTGGCCGCAGGGCTGCGGAAGCAGCCCGAGGTCTACGAGGCCGAGGACGGTGGCGTGGAGGCCGAGGTGGACCGCCTGCGCCGCGCCGTGCTGGGCTGGCTGCACGTGTACGGCAGCGGGATGCGCGACGACTGGCAGGTGCTGGCCACCGAGCTGGCGGTGGCAGCGCCCATCACCAGCCCCACCACCGGGGAAACGTACCGCAGCCGGGTGCCTGTGGTGACCACGGGCGACGGCTGGCGGCTGGCCAGCGCGGGCGACAGCCCTGCGCAGGTGCAGGAGGTGGTGCTGCCGTGGTTCCAGCTGGCGCAGCTGGACGCGGTGGTGGCAAACCGGCGCAGCGGGAACCTGTGGCTGTGGGAAACCAAGACCAGCGCCAGCCCGAGCACCTATGGCGAGAACCTGGGCCTGGACACCCAGCTGCCCGGCTACCTGCGGGCGCTGTGGTATCTCGTGGGCACCGGGAAGTGGGGCGAGGGGCGGCAGGTGGAGGGCTACGTCTGGGACGTGGCTGGCAGTGGCCACCAGCGTGAACCGAAGCGGCTGGCCAGCGGCAAGCTGAGCACCGACAAGCGTCAGCGCGTGCCCAGCTGGGAGCTGGAGCAGGTGCTGCAGGACGAGGACGCGAGCCGGTACAAGCCCGACGAGCTGCAGGGGCTGCGCGACCTGCTGCAGCACCTGCGCGAGAGCGTGGACGGCAGCCTGTACCACCGCGAGTTCGGGCGCTACACGCCCGAGCAGCTGCGCAGGTACGAGGTGGAGCTGTTCGCGGAGGCCACCCGGCTGGCCACGTGGCGCCGGGCGGTGGTGGGCACTGCCACTGCAGAGGGTGGCACGGTGACCAACGACGAGCAGGTGGCTGCACAGTGGCACCGGGTGCCGCTGTGCCGCCAGCCCGGTGGCAGCTGTCCGTTCACTGGCATCTGCCAGGAGGACAGCGCAGTGGGGCGTGCGGCGTTCCAGCAGCGGCACCCTGTGCGCTGGCTGACCGCTGACGCCGTGAAGCAGAACAACGTGAAGGCCGCAGCAGCGGCAGGGGGTGTCGAGTGTCCGTTTTGAGCTGGAGCCGTGTGGGTGAGATGGCCGCCCAGGACGTGAAGGTGAAGGCGCTGCTGTACGGGGACAGTGGCGCAGGCAAAACACACGCAGCCAGCACTGCACCCCGCCCGTGCTACCTGCTGACCGAGGCGAACGGGCTGCCCACCATCAAGGCGGCGAACCCCGACGCGGTGGTGGTGCAGGCGCACGATATGGACGTGGTGCGCGCGTTCTTCAAAGCGGCGCTGGACGGTTCGCTGGCGCGGGAAACCGGCTGCGAGACCATCGTGCTGGACAGCCTCACCGAGCTGCAGCGTATGCTGCGGGACGAGATCATCGCCAGCCGCAAGGGGCAACCGGGCGGCGAGGCGTTCAGCCTGCAGGACTGGGGCACACTGACTGACCGGATGCGCAAGCTGGTGCGCACCGTGCGTGACCTGCCGTTTCACGTGGTCTGCATCGCCCTGTCGGCCAGCGACAACGACGAAGGCACCGGCCAGCGGTACACGCAGCCGTCTTTTGACGGCAAGAAGCTGCCCAATGAGATCGCGGGCTACTTTTCGCTCGTCGGGTACGTGTACCGCGAGCGCGCCAAGGGTGAGGACGGCACCGTGACCGTGCAGCACCGGGTGCTGCTGCAGGGGCCGCCCACCCTGCTGACGAAGGCGCTGCCCGGCCTTGACCCGGTGGAGCCGCCCGACATCTGTGCATGGCTCGCCAAGCTGCACGGCGAGCGCCCGGTGGCAGCTGCGGCACAGGCAGCAGCACCTGCACCTGCGCGCACCGAGGCACCTGACCCCACCCAGCCCGCACGCCGCCGCCGCACGGCGCAGTGACCCCACAACAATCAAGGAGGACAGTACGATGGCATTCATGGTAGACCCGAACGCCCCGCAGCAGGGCGGTGGTGGTGGCAAGCGGCGGCCCGAGGTGCAGCCGGGCAGGAAGCTGGTGTGGTGCGCCGACATGGAGTACGGGCGAAGCAACGCCGGGAATGACAAAATCGACGCCCGGTGGTGTGTGGTGGACGACCCGCAGGGAAACGGTGCCGACGTGCGCGGGCTGTTCTACGACACGCTCACGCTGTCGCAGCGGGCTGTGTGGCGCGTGCAGCAGCTGGCCAAGGCGCTGGGCCAGACCGCACCCTGGGATGCGATGGACCCCGAGGCCACGTGGACCGTGCTGACCCGCCGCCCTGTGTGGGTGACGCTGGTGGACGACACGTACAACGGCAAGACCCGCGTGAAGGTGCAGGAGTTCGCGCTGTACGGTGGCGAGATCACCGAGGCGATGGAGGACACCATCACCGAGGCCGAGCAGTGGTGCCGCGATGGCCGCCAGAAGCGCGCTGCGGGCGGTGGTGGTGGTGGCGGTGGTGGTGTGCGTGGTGGCGCACCCGCCCAGGATGACGACATCCCGTTCTAAGCTGCGCAACCGACACGCCCGCCCGGCACACCACCGGGCGGGCGTTGTCGTGGGAGGGTTCCGATGCGTGACACTGTGCTGCGCGCCGCGTGGTGGGCTGATGCCCGTGTGCAGGCGCTTGACGCCGAGCAGCGGCTGCTGCTGCTGTACCTGCAGGCGCAGGCCGACAGGGACGGCATCGTGCAGGTGGTTAGCGCGCAGCTGGTGCCGCAGCTGCGGGACGGTGCCGACCGGCTGCACGCCGTGCAGCAGGTGCGGGCGCTGGAGCAGCGTGGGCTGCTGGGCCTGTGGCAGCACGCTGACCTGCTGCTGGGCACGCAGACCTGGGCGTGGCTGGTGCGGCAGCACGAGGACCAGCCCAGCAGCGGCGCGCTGGCGCTGCCACGGTGCAGCGACCGCCCAGCACCACCGCGCGAGCTGGTGCTGGCTGTGCTGGGGCGGCAGCTGGGGCGGCCCGCCACCGCTGCCGAGGGCAGGCGCGCCAGCCCGCGCAGCTGGGGTCTGGTGCGCCCGGCTGCACCCAGCGCCGCCCAGGACGTGGAGCGCGTGTGGGCTGCGTGGCGCGACAGGCAGGCGCGCCCTGGTGCGTGTGTGCTGGCCGAGCCGGTGCAGCGGCTGGTGCGGGGCGCGCTGCAGCAGGCCACCGCCGACCAGCTGGTGCAGCTGGTGGCGTTCGCCTATGACGCCGACGAACCTGCCGCCCGGTTCTGGCGTGGCCAGAACGACCATCGCCGCACGTACCTGGGCCTCGACAACCTGCTGCGGCTGGGCAAGCTGGCCGACAGGCTGCAGCTGGTGGAGCAGTGGCTGGCCACGCAGCAGCCAGCGGGTGGTGGTGACGGCACCGACCTGGGGCCGCTGGCTGCCTACCGGCGACGTGGCCCAGCTGGCACGCAGACCACCGTGGACCCGCGCCCTGCGCGGCTGGCGGCACAGTGCGAGGCGATGCTGCAGCTGTTCGTGCGCCGTGGTGACCAGGGCGTGCGCACGCACGAGCTGGCCGAGCTTGCCCTGAAGTATTCCAGCCGTATCAGCGAGCTGCGTGGCTGGGGTGCTGACATCGTGGTGGTGGAACGCAGTGACGACGGCGACAACCTGTACGCGCTGCTGAACCCGCAGCACGTGCAGCATCTGCTGGGAGGGGACAGTGATCAGCTGGATTGACGAGGTGAAGGGCGCGGCAACGGTGGCGCAGGCTGCGCTGGTGTGTGGGCTGCGCACCACGCGCGGGGCTGGGCTGGGGCCTTGCCCCGCGTGCAAGGCAGAGCAGCGGGGCGGTGACGACAGGCGCGGCCCGCTGGGCGCCCGCACGGACGGGCTGGGCTGGCGGTGCTTCCGCTGCGACGCCAGCGGGGACGTGCCCGACCTGCTGGCGCTGGCGTGGTACGGTGGCCGGTTCCGCGAGCTGTCGCAGGACCAGCGTGCGCAGCTGCGGGACAGGGCGGCAGAGCACGGGTGGTGCACTGGTGCCACCCAGGGAGCCACAGGTGCCGCCAGGGGCGCGCCTGCGGTGCGCAGGCTGCCCACACCTGCACCCACCAGCCAGGAGCGGCCACGGACAGCCACAGCGCCGCCAGCGGTCACACCGCAGCAGGGTGGCCCGTTCGGCTGGCGGCCCGACCTGCCCGCCGAGTGTGCCGCCGCACTGTGGTCAGCTGACGGTGCCCAGGTGCTCGCCTACCTGCAGGGGCGCGGCTTCACCGAGGACACGCTGCGGCACTGGCAGGTGGGCGCGCACCTGCTGCGTGGTGCGGACGGGCGGATACTGGAGCAGTACGTGGCGCTCCCGGTGCTGGACGCCAAGGGCACCGCGATGAACGTGCGTTTCCGCAGCGTGCCCGGCGCGTGCCTGCGGTGCGGTGGCACCGGGTGCGACAGGTGCAAGGCTGGGCAAGTGAAAAAGGTCTACCTGCGCTGCCCAGGTGCACCCAGCACGCTGTTCGGTGTGCACCAGCTTGACGGCGACCCCGACAGCGAGGTGGTGATCACCGAGGGCGAGCTGGACGTGCTGGCCCTGTGGCAGTACGGGCTGCAGCGCAACGTGGTCACAGGCACTGCAGGTGCAGGCACGTGGCTGGACGAGTGGCTGGACGTGCTGGAGCCATACCGCAGCTTTCTGCTGGCTTACGACGCCGACGATGCTGGCGAGCAGGGTGCGCAGGCGCTGGCGGCGAAGCTGGGCAGGGAACGGTGCAGCCGGGTCAAGCTGCCCGCCAAGGATGCCGCTGACTGTCTGGCCGCCTGTGTGGGGCAGCGCACGGTGCACGCTGCGCTGGACGCCGCCAGCCCGATGATGGACGTGCAGCTGGTGCGGGTGGACAGCTACGCCGACGCCATCGAGCAGCTGGTGCAGCGGCCCGCCGAGCTGCGCGGGCTACCCACTGGCAGCGCCAAGCTGGACGAGGCGCTGGGTGGCTGGCGGCCTGGGCTGGTGGTGGTGACCGGCGACACGGCAGCAGGAAAGACATCGTGGACCACCTGGGTGGCGCGCGAGCAGGCGCTGCGTGGTGTGCCTGTGATGCTGACCAGCTTCGAGCAGCGCCCTATCGGCACGGTGCAGAAGCTGCTGCGTGCGCAGCTGGGTGGTGACTTTTCGCACGCCAGCGAACACGAGCGCCGCACGGCGATGGCGCAGCTGGGCCAGCTGCCGATCTACGTGCTGGACCACTATGGGGAGCTGGGCACGCAGCAGGTGCTGGAGGCGGTGGGCTACGCCGTGCGCAGGCGCGGCGTCAAGGTGGCAGTGATTGACCACCTGGGGTTCCTTGTCACAGGCGCCGAGGACGAGCGCCGCGCCATTGAGGACGCCGTGCGGAAGATGGCTGTGTTCGCGGTTCAGCGCGAGGTCACGCTGGTGCTGATCTGCCACCCGAACAACCTGTCAGTCACCCAGCAGCGGCGCGTCATGCTGGGCGACCTGAAGGGTGCGAGCGCCATCCGGCAGGATGCGCACGTGGGCATCGTGGTGGAGCGCATCCTGCCCGGTCGCGCAGTGCAGAACCCAGCCACAGCGGTGCACGTGGACAAGTGTCGCAGCGAGTTCGGCCTGCAGGGCGCCCGCGTGGTGCAGTTCTACGACCCTGAGAGCTGCGTGTACGCCGACAGCTGGGAGGCCACGCCAGCAGGGCGGGCAGGGCGCGGGTCCGCGCTGGCAGCGCATTCTGCTGGTGGGTAGAAAAAATCTGAGGCGTCCCCCTTGCGCGGCTAACCGCGCCAGTGTTACACCAGTGGTGTCAGCAGCGAGGCCGCGAGGCCCAGGAGGTCACAGTGAACAACGAACTGTCCAACCAGAGCACCAGTGAGCTGCGCCAGCTGGCGCGTGGAAACGGACCCGTGGCACAGTGCGCGGCCCGCCTGCTGGCCGAGCGTGAGGCCGCCAGCGAGCGGCTGTCGCAGGTGGCGCGCGAGGTGGCGCGCGAGCGCACCGGAGGTGCCCGGTGAGCCGGGTTGACGCTGTGCTGGGCACCGTGCTGGGCGCCACGCTGGCGGTGCTGGGTGCTGGGCTGGTGTGGGGGCTGCTGCAGCCTGACCCCATTCAGCAGGCACGTGGCGCAGAGGCGCACGCCGCCCTGCTGGAGCGGCTGCAGGCAGACGAGCAGCGGTGCGTGGACGAGGTGCTGGCGCACGTGTGGGCCACACGGCAGGCCACCGACGCCGAGCTGGCCGAGGCGCACAGCTGGTGCGACCGCACCAGCGCGTGGCGCTGAACAGCGGCCTGCAGCACCATCACGGGGCGCCAGAAAAAAAGAGCTGGCGCAGCCTTGCGCGCGTAACGGCTGCCCGGTTAGCAGGTGGTGTCAGCAGGAGGTTCACATGGCCCGCAGCACCAGCACCACCACCCGCACCCGCGCTGTCGCGTACCTGCGCGTGAGCACCGATAAGCAAGCCGACCACGGCGTGAGCCTGGAGGCCCAGCGCGCCAAGGTGCAGCTCTACGCCGAGCTGTACGACGTGGAGCTGGTGGAGGTGGTGGTAGACGCGGGCGCCAGCGCCAAGACGCTGCAGCGGGACGGGCTGCAGGCGGCGCTGGCCATGCTTGACAGCGGCGCCGCCGACGCCCTGCTGGTGGCGAAGCTGGACCGCCTCACCCGCAGCGTGCGCGACCTGGGCGAGCTGCTGGACGGCTGGTTCGGGCGCAAGGACGGCCCGGCGCTGCTGAGCGTGCAGGAGCAGGTGGACACCCGCACCGCAGGCGGGCGGCTGGTGCTGAACGTGCTGATGTCGGTGGCGCAGTGGGAGCGCGAGACTATCGGCGAGCGCACCAGCGCCGCGATGGCGCACATGAAGGCCGAGGGCGCCTACACTGGCGGGCGCGCACCCTATGGGTGGCAGGCCGACGCCGAGGGCCAGCTGCACCCGGTGCCCGCCGAGCAGGCTGCCATCGTGCTGGCGCAGCAGCTGCACGGCGAGGGCCACAGCCTGCGCCGTGTGGGCGCGCTGCTGGCCGAGGCTGGGCACCCGCCTCGCAGCGGCGGCACGTGGCACGCCAGCAGCGTGCGGGTGGTGCTGGCTGCACGGGTGGCGGCTGCGCGGGCGGCATAGCCTACAGGGGCCAAAAACCGCCCACAGGGCGCGCGCGGGACGCGGGGAGGTGGCTGGGCCTGCTGGGAGCGCCGCGCGCGCTGTAGCCCCGAAAACGGGGCTGCACGGTGCGTGCTACAGTCACCCGATGACCAGCCCGCAAAGCAGACCCCTCGTGGCCGCCTACCTTGCCAGCATCGTGGCCGCGAACGTGGCTGTGGTGCTGTGGGGGCGACCGGCGGCGCTGGTGTCGTCCTGGCTGGTCATTCCCCTTGACCTGACGGTGAAGGACGTGCTGCAGGAGCGGTGGACCGGGCAGCAGCTGGTGCTGCGCCTGGGCGCGCTGGTGCTGTCGGGATCGCTGCTGACCGCGCTGGTGCTGGAGCGGGCCGACCGCGTGGCGGCTGCCAGCGCGGCGGCGTTCCTTGTGGCTGGCGTGGCCGACAGCGTGGTGCTGCACCGCCTGCGGCAGCAGGGGCGCCTGCTGCGGGTGAACGCCAGTAACGTGGCAGGGGCGGCGGTGGACTCGCTGGTGTTTCAGCTTGTAGCGTTCGGGGATGCGCCGCCGCTGCTGGTGGCCGCGCAGGCGAGCGCCAAGGTGGTCGGCGGGCTGCTGTGGTCGCTGCTGCTGGTGCGCCTGCTACGCAGCCCGAACGGCTGACCCTGTGCGCCGCTGGCGCTTCGGCCCTATGACAAGCGCGGAGAGCTGATGCTTGACCTGCGCAACCTGCCGACCAGCGCCGTGATGCGACTGGTACGCGCCACGCCCCGCCGAGATGGTGCGGGCATCGTGTGGGACTACGACCTGTCGCTGGACGTGCCTGACGAGCAGGCCGCTGCACTGGTGGACAGCTACGTGCCCGGTGCGGCGCGTGCGTTCGCCAGCGGTGGCGACGGTGCGCGGGGCAAGGCCAGCACCAGCGGCGGGTTCGACCTGTGCGCGGTGGAGCTGGCTGCCGAGGACGGGCGCCACCTTGCGCGTGGCCACGCCGAGGTGCGGCAGGCCACCGTGAGCGTGACAGCAGCGCAGGCGGTGCTGGTGGTGCGTGTGCGTGTGCACGGGCTGCTGGAGCGTGCTGCCACCGACGTGGTGTACCAGCTGGACGAGGTGCTGCAGGTGCGCCTGCGCACCCAGCACGCTGCCCGGCTGTCGGTGGCCCAGGCGGTGGGTGCAGGTGCGCACCCTGCGGCTGGTGGGCTGGTGGGGCGGCTGGTGGTGGTGCAGCAGGGCGCGGAGGTGGTGGCTGGTGTGGTGGTGGCCCAGGACGGCACCGCGCTGCGGGTGGAGTGCCTGGACACCGTGGTGGAGCTGGACCTGGGCGCAGGGCGCCCCGCCACCGTGCTGGACGTGACTGCGCCGCCCGGCGACAGCCTGGGTGCGCTGGTGCAGGAGTACGTGGAGCGGTGCGAAGATGCTGGCGTGCGCGCAAGCTGGCACGACGTGATCACCGCCATCGGCACCCTGTATGCCCAGCAGCAGCTGCAGGCGCTGCCCGACTACAGCTGGGAGCTGGTTCCCGCAGTGTGGGACACAGCCCTGGAGCACGCCATCGCGCAGCTCTCTGGCGTAACGGCAGAGGCGTGAGCGGTGTGATAACGGGGCAGCGGTGACGACCTACAGGGTGCAGCGGAGGGTGACGTTCATGCTCAACGGTGGCACGAGGGAGCAGGTGGTGCTGGAGGCTGGCGACGTGGTGCAAGGCACCACGCTGGCCCAGGCGGCACCCCGCGACTTCAAGGAATACCAGAGGATGGAGGCGCAGCACGCCGCTGCGCACCGAAACGAGCGCATCGTGTGGGTGCAGGTGCACGGCGTGGTGCGCGGGCTGGTGGCTGGGCAGGACTGTGTGCCCAGCCACCAGCCCGCCACGGTGCCGCTGTGAGCGGCCCGGCTGTGCCCGAGCGCGCCACTGTGCTGGCACTGCCGATGGACGATCCAGAGGCCAGCGTGCGCAGCCCGGCGCTGGCGTCCCTGCTGGCCGAGGGCTGGCACGTGGTGGCCAGCCTGCCAGCAGCCAGAGGTGACCGCACCGAGCTGCTGCTGGTGCTGGCACCGCCTCGCCCGCAGGCCGCCCTGCTGGTCCCCCGCCACCTGTACCTGCTGGCGTCGCTGGCCTGCGCCACTGGCGCGGCTGTGGGCGCGCTGGTGGCCAGCCTCACCCACTGATGGAGCAACCGATGCCCACCGCCGAGCTGAACCTGACCACCGTGCCGCTGGCAGAACTGCGGCCTGACCCTGCCAATCCGCGCACACATGACAAGCGGAACCTCGCGGCCATCGCCGCCAGCCTGCGCGACCACGGGCAGGTGGAGCCGCTGCTGGTGCAGAAGGCCACGATGATGGTGATCGGTGGGAACGGGCGCGCCGAGGCCATGCGCAGCCTGGGCTGGACGGCTGCCCGCGTGGCGCTGCTGGACGTGAGCGACACAGAGGCCCGCAAGCTATCCATCGCGCTGAACCGCACCGGGGAGCTGGCGGGCTGGGACGAGGCTGTGCTGGCGCGGCACCTTGCGGACCTGTCGGCACTGGACACGTCCTTCAACGTGGACGACCTCGGGTTCTCTACCGCAGAGCTGGACGCGCTGGTGGCGGCATACGTTGCCGAGGCACCCGTCGCTGACCCGCAGGCTGCGGCGCTGGCTCCGTCCGGTGGAGCTGTGCCTGCTGCCGCACCCACTGGCGCAGGCGCCGCTGCTGGGAGCGTGCTGCCGCCCGGCGCGGCGCCGGCACCGATGCCCACCAGCGCGGTGCGCGTGGTGCAGCTGTTCCTCAACGACGAGACGATGGAACCGTTCCAGATGGCCGTGCGCAAGCTGGCTGACCAGTACGGCACCGACAATATCACCGACACGGTGCAGCGGGCGGTGCTCGCACAGGCGGGCGCATGACTGTGTACGTTCGGGAGGTGTTCGCCACGATGCAGGGTGAGGGCAGCATGGCAGGAGTTCCTGCAGTGTTCGTGCGCCTCGCTGGCTGCAACCTGTGGAGCGGGCTGCCGCACCTTCGGGATGCAGGTGCTGGTGCGTGCGCCGCGTGGTGTGACACCGACTTCGCCCGTGGCACGCGCTACGAGCCGCAGGAGGTGGTGGACACTGTGCTGCGCCTGTGCGACGGGTGGCGCCGCCCGTTCGTGGTGGTATCCGGCGGCGAGCCGTGCCTGCAGCTGCGCACGCTGGCGGGCGAAGCACTGATTGAGGGCCTGCGTGCTGCGCGCGTGTGGGTGGCTGTGGAAACGAACGGGACCGTGCGTGCTGATGCCCTGCAGGCTGTTCAGCACGTAACGGTATCCCCGAAAGCACTGCGCCAGCCCGGCGCTGATACGCTGCAGCACGTGGTGGTCAGGCAAGGCACTGACCTGAAGGTGGTGGACCCGCAGTGGTCCGAGGACGAGCTGCGCCGCATGGGTGAGTGGTCGTTCGTGCACCGCTTCGTCCAGCCCCTTGACATCGGGACCGGACCCGGCGCGGTGCAGCCCGCGCTGGCGCTGGCTGCACGCCTGGGCTGGCGTGTTTCGGCGCAGGTTCACAAGCTGCTGGAGCTATCATGACAAGTGACAAACAAGCTGCCGCCGACGCGGTGCGGGCACTGCTGACCGCAGTGGGTGAGGACGTGCACCGGGAGGGGCTGCGTGGCACGCCCGAACGGGTGGCCAAGGCGTGGAGCGAGATGCTGGAGGGAATGAACCTGCAGCCGGGCGACGTGCTCAGTACGAGCACCGGGGACGCTGGGTTCTCGGAAGTGGGTGGCTACGACCAGATGATCGTGCTGGCCGACATTCCGTTTCACAGCGTCTGCGAGCACCATATGCTGCCGTTCACTGGTGTGGCCGACGTGGGCTACCTGCCAGGGACCACTGGTCTGGTGGTGGGTGTTTCCAAGCTGGCCCGACTGGTGGACCTGTATGCACGGCGCCTGCAGGTGCAGGAACGGCTGACGCAGCAGGTGGCCGACGCGCTGGCTGCGCACCTGCACGCGCGTGGGGTGGGTGTGCGTGTGCGCGCCGTGCACCACTGCATGGCCTGCCGTGGTGTGCGCAAGACTGGCACCATGACCACCGAGGTGCTGCTGGGCGCCTTCCGGCAGCACGAGGTGCGCGCCGAGTTCTGGCACCTGTGTGAACCGCTGCCCAGGGGGGCGTGATGGGTACGACCTGCACCCGCATTTTCGGGATTGACGTGGGCCACCGTGTGATGCGCCATGAAAGCAAGTGCGCACACGTGCACGGGCACCGCTACGGTATCGAGGTCACGTGCGCAGCACCTGCGCTGGACGCGGTGGGCCGCGTGGTTGACTTTTCGGTGGTGAAGCAGGTGGTCGGCACGTGGCTGGACGAGGCGCTGGACCACGGGTATGCCCACCACCCCGATGACCCTGTGGGGGCCTTTCTGGTGGAACGTGGCCAGAAAACCTATGCGATGCCGCGCGAATACGGCGAACCCACCGCCGAGAATATAGCCCGGCTGGTCGGACACACAGCTGGGCAGCTGCTGCACGGGTACGGCATCGCGGTGACACACGTGCGGGTCTATGAAACGCCGAACTGCTGGGCAGACTGGCGTAAGGGGGAATAATGATGGACCTAACTGGGAAACGGGTGGTGCTGCTGCTGTCGGGTGGCCAGGATAGCACCACGTGCCTGTTCTGGGCGCTGGACGCTGGCGCCAGTGAGGTGCACGCACTGTCGGTGTGGTACGGCCAGCGCCATGACGCGGAGCTGCGTGCTGCCAGGGCGGTGCTGCAGGTGGCGCAGGCGCACTATCCTCGCGTGGTGCTGCGGCACGAGGAGGTGCAGATGGGCCGCGTGCTGGTCGGCACCAGCCCGCTGGTGAGTGACGCGCCGCTGGGTCTGTACGCGAATGCTGACGACCTGCCCGGTGGTGTAGAGCCGACGTTCGTACCGGGACGGAACCTGCTATTCCTGACACTGGCTGCCAATCGGGCAGCGGCGGTGAAGGCGGACGCGCTGGTGACTGGCGTGTGCGAGGAAGACTTCGGGGGATACTTCGATTGCAGGCGGACATTCGTGGATGCGGCAGAAGAAGCCATCGCCCAGGCGGTGGTCGGCCGGGACCACTGGCTGCCTGTGCTGACGCCACTGATGCGGCTGGACAAGGCCGCCTCGGTGCGGCTGGCGACAACGCTGCAGGGCTGTATGGACGCCCTGGCGGTGTCTCACACGTGCTACGCCGGGCAGACGCCGCCCTGTGGTCAGTGCCATGCCTGCCTCCTGCGCGCTCGTGGCTTCGCGCAGGCCGGGGTGCGCGACCCACTGCTGCAGTGTCCGTGATCACTATTCACACTCCAAGCGACCGCACAGGCGTCCATACGCTGCGGGTAGGGTGGCTGGTGAGCTATGCCGCCATTCGCCAGAACCCAAAGCTGTGGACCCAGGCGCGCACAGCGGCGACGGACGGTGTGCCGCTTGTTTTTGACAGTGGTGCCTTCAGCGTGGCCACCACTGGTCAGCCCGTGTCTCTGCTCGCCTACACGTCTTTCCTGCGCGCAGGTGAGAAGTGGAGGTGCGCCGACTGGTGTGCCAGCCTTGACGTGGTGGGAAACCCCGCAGTCACCTATGCGAACCATCGCAGCATGGTTGAAGCGGGCGTAGAGAACGCCATGCCCACTATTCACCTCGGAACAGACCCCGCCTGGGTGGAGCGGTACGCAGCCATCGGTGCGCAACGCATCGCCATCGGCGGGATCACGTCACAGCTGCGCAAGCTGCACGGCTACACCGACGCTGACGCGGACAGGTGGCTGGCTGCGGTGATGCCAGCGTGCTGCCGCCTGGGTCTGCGCACACACGGGTTCGGCATCAACGCCGAAAAGCTGGTGCGCGGCTACACGTGGGACAGCGTAGACGCGACCAGCTTTGCGTCAGGTACACGTTTCAGAACGCTCCCCATCTATAGGGACGGAAAGCTGCGCAACGTGCCGCTGAGCGAGCTGACAGGTGTGCAGGCCGAGCACCTGCAGCGCCTGGGCGTAGACGTGAGCGTGCTGGCGAACGCCTTCGTGGTGGGCCGCAACGGTCACCCGCAGTGGGGTCAGCTCCTGCGGGCTGGGCTGATGGCTGTGGCTACCGCTCTAAGCGAATGGAACCCTACCCTCCGCACCCTGTATGTCTCAGACTGGGGCATGGGGCACCACGTGCTGCCAATGATGGCGCAGTGGGCCGCTGACCCTACCGTGCTGCAGCGCATTGTGCAGACGCACCACCCATAACGTGCGCGGACGGTGGTGCTACCCTATACCAGTACGCACGGGCGCACCCAGCGCCCGCTGGAGGCAGCGGTGGACACAGTGTGGACGAGCAGGCGAGTGGGCGAGGCGGTGAGCACGGGTGCAGGCGGGGAGGTGGTGATGGACCCAAGCCTGTCGCCCGACTGGCTGCAGATGCCGCCAGAGCTGGGCGGCGCCCAGCTGCGCGTGGACCGCAGCTGCTGGGTGGGTCTGGCGCCGAACCCGCTGGCAGACCCCGACCAGCCCGCCACGTGGTGGCTGGAGCAGCGCACCCGCTGGCACGTGCTGGCTGGTGTGCCGCTGGTGGTCGCCGAGGTGGCTGGCCACGGGTTCGTGGTGCTGGACCCTGGCCCAGCACGTCGCGCCATGCTGCGCGACCACTGCGGCCTGCCGCCCGAGCGCGAGGTGGCCGATGCGTAGCCGCCTCAGCCCCGAGCACCAGCGCGCCCTGGACCACCTGCGGGCAGTGGCGGAAGGCACAGCCGCCCGCCCAGATAGTGACGAAGCACGCCAGCAGCTGGCCCAGGCGCTGGGTGCTGTGTTCCTGGGCGCGGTGGCCGAGGGGCTGCGGGCAGCCGCTGCGCCGCCTGCGGCTGCAGCCGCACCTGCACCAGCACCCGCACCGCCCGCGCAGGCCGCCCAGCTGCACCACCGGCTGCTGCTGCAGGTGGAGGCCGCAGAGGCAGCAGGCGCGAAGCCTGCCCAGGTGGTGGACGAGCTGTGCTGGGCGCTGGCCAGCTACGCGATGACCCGCGACCTGAACCCGAAGTCGGTGCGCGGCACCCTGGCCACGGTGCAGGGGCTGCTGGCACGCAGCGGCCCGCTGGCGTAGCCGTCAGCCTGGAGGGCGCATGACCGCGATGGGGCTGATTTTCGTGGCGAAGCTCACAGCCTATACAGCCACGTGCACGGGCTGCAGCGGCGTGATGGCCGATGGACGCAAGGCCGACCACCGCCTGGGCGTGGTGGCCACGAGCACAGCGTGGCCGCTGGGCACCTGCCTGGAGGTGGAGATAGGTGGCCGCTGGCGCAGCGTGCAGGTGGCCGACCGGCTGGGGCCGAGCACCCGGCGCAAGGCAGGAGCAGACAGGCACCTGGACCTGCTGGTGGCCAGCACCACCCAGGCGCGCGCCCTGGGCGAGCAGCAGGTGCGGGCGCGGAGGGTACGGTGCAGGAGCTGACACTGCGTGACAGGGTGGCACGTGCGGAGTGGTATCGCTGGCCTGTGGGCAGCGCGGTGCGCACCACAGGCTGCGCCGACCTGCTGCGGGTGGTGGGCCACACCCAGGTGCAGCGGCGCGGTGCGCACCTGCGCCTGCGGGTGGCTGTGTCGCGCGGCGAGGTGCAGCTGACGATGGCTGCGGCAGTGTGTGTGCCCGCGCTGGATGACCACGCCACCGCAGCCCTGCTCCTGGCCCAGCTGTGGGAGCAGGACACGGCGTGGCACACCCACACGCATCCAGGCGCGTGCGACCAGTACGTGGCGCACATTGACCCCGAGCTGGGCGAGTGGTGTGCTGGCACGCTGGGTGAGGCGCTGGCGCTGGCGGCGCTGCACTGCCTACCGGGTGGGCACCCGTGACAGGCGGCAAGCGCGAGAGCTGGTTCGCGCGGGCGCGCAGGCTGTGGCGCGAGCAGCACGCCAGCGAAACGCCAGCGGAGCCGTACAGCCCGCCGCAGTGGTGTGCCCGCTGCACGAACTGTGTGACCCGGCGAAGCCGAGGGACAGTGCGGCGGGCGCCTGTGCACAGTGCCGCAGGTGCTTCAACGGCACACTCACGCGCGCGCAGCGCGCAATCACGGCAGCCGCCAGGGCTGCAGGGGGATGAACTTGCCGCAACGCCCACCCACCACGCACGTGCTGGTGCAGCAGCTGCCGCACGCCGCTGGCCTGTCGCTGCCCACCTATGCCACCGAGCTGTCCGCAGGTGCGGACCTGTACGCTGCCGCCGAGGTGGTGCTGCCGCCCGGTGCGCGGGCGCTGGTGCCCACCGGGCTGCGGCTGGAGCTACCCGCCGACGTGGAGGCGCAGGTGCGCCCGCGCAGTGGGCTGGCGCTGCGCCACGGCATCACCGTGCTGAACGCACCGGGCACCATTGACGCGGACTTCCGTGGCGAGGTGCAGGTGCTGCTGGTCAATCACGGCAGCGTAGAGGTGCGCCTGTCGCGCGGGGAGCGCGTGGCCCAGCTGGTGCTCGCACCTGTGCGGCGCGCTGTGTTCCTGCCCACCGATGACCTGCAGGACACCACGCGCGGCGCTGGTGGCTTCGGCAGCACGGGCCGCGCATGACCGTGCTGCACCTTGCCACCACCCCGACCGGACCCGCCCCGTGGTCGCCCTGGGCCACTGCCTGCGGGCGCACAGCCGACGAGGACGGGCTGGCTGCCGACCTGCTGGCGGTGTCCTGCCGTGCGTGCCTGCGCACCGAGGCGGGCGCCGAGGCACGTGCCGAGCAGGCTGCGTGCACCCTGCCGCCCACACCAGCCGCCACCCGCGCCACGGTGCCGTGCGACCAGCTGACAGGCCCGACCGCGCTGCAGCTGGCGCTGGACGAGGGGCTGCCGCCGCAGGTGCTGGCCGACCTTGCGGCGCGCGCCCAGCTGGGGCGTGGCAGGTACGGCACCGTGCTGCGGGCACCCTGGGCGCAGGGGCTGGACGAGGCGCTGCCCGAGCTGCTGGACGCGGTGGCGTACCTGCTGGTGGCCCAGCATCCGGCTGCGCGGAGGATGGTGCGCGAGCTGGTGCCGCTGGTGCAGCGCCTGCAGCGGGTGGTGCGTGGCCTGCCCGAATGGCCACCTGCGCCAGAGGGCCACTGAAAACGCCGTGCTGGTGCGTGTGCTGAACTTTCTTTGAGAAAAGTTAGGTGTCTACCTTGTGGGTGTAACCGCGACAGCGTTAGACCCGTGGTGTCAGCAGGGCGCTGCGCCCACACACCACGCAGGAGTTCACCGTGTCCATGCTCACCGCCAACGTCATCGCCTTCCTCGCCCCGAACTTCAAGGGCTACGCCAACGAGCGCACCCTGCGCGCCGCACTCGCCAAGTGGGACGCCGACATCGACGCGCACGACCTGCGCGGCAACCTCGACGTGGTCACGCTGCCGGACGGGCGGCTGCAGCCTGTGCTGGTGTTCGGCGCCAAGGAGCCGGTCGCGTCCGGCGCCATGCTGCTCGCGCATCGGGGCCTGCCGCTGTACCAGCACCGCAGCGACGGCCAGCGTCGCGGCTGCAGCGCCTGACAGGCAGCAGGCGCTGCTCGCACAGCCCGCCAGCACCAGCTGCGCGGGCTGTGCTGCTGTGGGGCCACTGTGCCGCGCGACCGAACCGCTGCTGCAGTGGGCGGCCACTGAAAGCACCGTGCTGGTGGGTGCTCTGAACTTTCTTTGAGAAAAGTTAGGTGCCCACCTTGTGTGCATAACCGCTCCCGTGTTACACAGGTGGTGAGAGCAGCAGTCGCACACCACCCAGCAGGAGCACACCATGAACCGCACCATCATCACCGCCGAGATCGCAGACCTGCAGCGCCGCCTGGAGCGGGACGCCACCAGCGCGTTCGCGGCTGGCCGCAGGGAGCGGCTGGCCGCGCTGCAGGCGCAGCTGGCCGCACTGCCCGCCGAGCAGGCCGACACCACCGAGGACGCCGGGCTGGCCCGCATGATGCAGCTGCAGCGCAAGGCCGAGCGCGCCCAGCGCGCCACTGAGCGGCGCGGCTACTGACCGCAGGCGCTGGCTCGGCGCGGCGCCCAGCGCGCCGCCTGGGCTACCCGCCGCGCCCGAACCGCTGCTGGAGCAGGTACAGCGCCCTCACGTGCGCGCTGCCGATGTCGGCCACCACGTTCTGCGTGCTGGCGGGTGCAGGTGCACCTGCACAGGCGGTGTTCGCGGCCTCTGCTGCCGCCACCACCAGCTGCGCCACCACCACCGGGCTGCTGCCCGCGAGCATGGCCTCGACCACCGGGATGGCAGCGGTCCAGGCTGCGAGCGGGTCCAGCTTGTCGGCGCCGTGGTGCCCGGCGATCAGCTCGGCCACGTGATCAATCTCTTCGACGCGAGCTTCGTACAGGCCGCCGAACAGCTGGTGGTCGGCGTAGAACGAGGGGCCACGGGCCTGCCAGTGCAGGGTCCAGTAGACGTGATGGGCGGCGCGCAGGTGCGCCCACAGGTTCAGCAGGGCGGCGAGCGGTGTCATGGGGCCTCCAGGGTGCACCCAGGCTATCGCGCCGCTGTGCTGGCCACCGCTGGCGTGCGCCACAGCGGCGCGCGGGTGGCGCTGCGCGCGCTGCTGGCGGCCTGCGGCAGAACGCCGTGCTGGTGCAGCGCCTGCACAATCTTTGCACGTCATGCAGAAAAACGCTTGCGGCCCTAACCGCGACAGTGTTACACCTGTGGTGTCAGCAGCAGACGCACACCACCCAGCAGGAGCACACGATGACCACCACCCAGCAGGAGCACACGATGACCACCACCCGCCGCTTCGGAGCCTACCCCGCCAACGACCTGAATCGCGGCATTCCCACTGCGACGGCGTCCTACGAGAGCGGCAAGGCCACTGGCCGCCGCTGGACTGAGAGCTACGTGCCCGGTGGCCCCTGGGTATGCAACCCCGACATCTCGTGGGGACGGGACGACAACGACTGGATCGCGTACTGTGCCGCCACCCGCGAGAATCACAGTGAGTGGATGCGTGGCTTCCACGACGGTCGCAAGACGGTGGCGTGATGGCCACCACCACCCCGCAGGAGCGCACAATGACCAGCACCACCACCCAGCCCACCGTGGCGCAGCTGCGCCAGATGGCGATGGCCGCCACCGTTCGCCCGCACCCTGGGCTGCCTGCCAGCGTGGGCTGCTGCCAGCTGCTGGCGAACGCAGCAGGCTGGGCGCCCGGCTGGCGGGCCGCTGCGGTCTACCTGCGCCCAGCACCACGCGCGCCCGGTCGGCCCGCACGGCTGCGCGCCGAGCTGGTGCTGGCCGAGGGCGCTGGCACCCACAGCAGCCCGGCGCGGTGGTACAGCGCCACGCTGGCAGAGTGGCCAGCCTGAACGCTGGCATGGGAGGCCCGCCCAGCTGCCCAGCTCGGCGGGCCTCGCAGCGTTCGGGGAGCATCGCCCGCGCCCGCCAGCCCGTGCTGCGCGGGCGCTGCTGCGTGTGGGGTGCTGCTGCGCAGCAGGTGCAGCGCCAGAACGCAGTGCGTGTGCGGCATCTGAAAAATCTTTCGCAAGCGAGCAGAAAGTTCGTTGCGTGTCTAACTGCCACGGTGTTATATAGGTGGTGTCAGCAGACGGGCGCACCGCCCACCACCCCGCAGGAGCAAGACCACAATGACCACCACCACCCTGACCACTGCCACCATCGCCACCTTCGACCGCGCTGCCCTGCGCACCGCCTACCGCGCGCTCTGCACCGAGCAGGGCGTGGCCGTTGACCGCAGCTTGCTCGACAAGGCCACCGCGTTGCGCGTTGCGATCGACGCGATGCTCACCGCCGCCGCCGAGCAGCAGGTGGCCGACGAGCGCGCCGCTGCCGAGGCCGCCCGCGTGGCTGCCGAGGCCGAGGCCGCCGCCGCCGCGCTGTCGGCTGCGGAGCTGCTGGCGCAGGTGGAGGCGCAGGTGGCTGCGGCCACGCGCACCACCACCCGTACCCGCAAGGCCGCCACCGGCGACACCACCACCCGCACCCGGTCCAGCGTGGGTGACTTCGCCACCGAGCTGCGCTCCCTGGCGGTCTACAGCATCACCGTGCTCACCGTGGCCGATCGCCTTGCGATGGGCCTGCCAAACAGCGCCGTGGTTCACCGGGCATACTGGGCACCCTGCAACCCTGGCGGCAAGGCGGCAGCCCTGGCTGGGCTGACCGTGCGCAGCGCCAAGTCTGAGGACGGGTTCGACGTGGTGCTGGTGCGGGCGGCCTGACGCCCCTCGCCACGCCGCACTGCAGCAGCGCCCCGCTGGCCTCGCCTCGCGGGGCGCTCGCACGTGTGGGGACAGCTGGAGCGCCCAGGGGCCGCGCCCAGCTGCTGCTGTGCGCGTGGTGGCGGCGGTTCTCAACAATCTTCACGCCGCGAGCAGAAAGTTCGTTGCGCGTCTAACCGTGCTCGTGTTACACCGATGGTGTCAGCAGACGGGCAGCTGCCCACCACCACGCAGGACGACCACCATGACCAAGCTCACCTTCGCCTTCGCCACCGTGTCCACCATCGCCACCGCCACCACCGAGGACATCAAGTTCGCCCTGACCAGCATGAACGCGATCGCGGGCGTGCCCAGCGCCATGCGCTTCGACGGCTGGAAGAAGGCCGACCTCGCCATCTACGCCGACCGCGTGAAGGCCCTGCGCGATGCCGGATACGAGGCGCCCGTGACCCCGAACACCATCACCGCCGCCGAGCAGCAGCTGGAGGCTGACCGCGCCGAGGCCGCCCGCGCCGCTGTCGAGGCTGGCCAGACGACCAGCACCACCAGCACCCGCACCACCATCGCCAGCATGGCGGCAACCCTGGCCCAGCTGACGGCCGGCAGCGGCGTGGCTGTTCTCACCGTGGCCGACCGGATGGCGCTCGGCTTCGCCACCAGCAGCGTGGCTCACCGCGCCTACTGGGCGCCGTGCAACCCTGGCGGCAAGGCCGCCGCCCGCGCTGGCCTCCGGGTGAGCACCACCAAGAGCGCGGACGGCTTCACCCTGGTGCTGTCCGTCGCCGCCTGACAGATCCAGCGCCACCAGCCCCACAGCCCCGCCGGTTCAGCCGAGCGGGGCTTTACCATCTCGGCGGCACCCGCGCAGCTGGCACACAGTGCGGCCCACCACCCGCGCAGGCCCAGCCGCAGGTGCGCAGCCGGGCGCCCAGTGTCGCGGGCCTGGGTGAGCCGCAATCGGCGCACAGCTGGGCACTGCAGCCCGCTTCGCGGGCTGGTGCCAGCCGGTCGGGCCGCGCTGCAGCTGCGCCCCACTGTGCCCAGCTGCGCACCCTGTGCTGCTCACCCGCGCAGCACGTGCAGCGTGCCCAGCGCGTGGGGTGCTGGTGGGCACCAGAGCGCAGGATGCAGGCGCATCGTGGCAGGGGCTGTGCTGCGGTGGTGGTGGGGTGGTGAGGAGGGGTGGGTGCAGCGCATGGCGGGCGAGGGTGCAGCAGGCTGCCCAGCAGCCCATAGCAGCCTGCCCCACAGTCGGCCTACAGGCTCCACAGGCGCGCGCGGGGCAGGTGGGCGGCACAGGGTGCGGCTGACGGCTGCGCGCGCCTGTGGAGGCACCAGCGGCCCCACAGCGGCCCCACAGCGGTCCCGCCTGTGGCGCGCAGCTGCGCACCCTGCGGCGCACCCACCCGCGCAGCGTCTGGGTGTGCAGGCGGGTGCCCGCCTGTACGGGTGGCAGGCCGCGCTGCACCCAGCCCGCACCCAGCACAGCGCGCCGTGCGCTGCCTGCTGCGTGGGAATAGCGTGCAGCACGACATCCTGGGCGTCGGGGTGCGGCATACGGGGTACCCCGTAGGGGGGGGGTACCCCGTGAACAGGCCCGGCGGCAGGGGGGGCGGCCACATGGCCCCCCGCACATTTTTCCCACACCACCCGCGCAGCCTGCGTAGCGGTTTTTTTTCTACCCGCACCACAGCACCCGCGCAGTGATGCAGCCGCACCTGCGCCCACCTGCACCGGCTGCTGCACGGGTTTTCAGCTTGATGCCTGTGGTGTAGTGGTACGCTGTGCGGGTTAGTGTGCGGCTGCCTACTACAGCACATGCAGGGCGCAAGGCGCAGCCCGCCAGCAGGAGGTTCCGATGGGCCGTCAAAGGGTAGAGCGTGCGCACCCCGATCTCGTGCCGTGGGTGCTGCAGACAGCGTGCGCGTCCGGTGTGCAGCGGTTCAGCGTGTCTGCCACCAGTGTGCACCGTGCGCTGGAGCGCCACTACACCGAGCAGCTGCAGGCACAGCTCGCCCAGCTGCGTGCCGAGCTTGCCGAGGCAACGGACGAAATCAACCGTGCCCACGACCAGCTGCAAGAGGCAGAGGCTGCGCTGTCCCGGCTGCACGTGCAGCGCCTCACGCAACCGCAAGCGGGCGCAGACGCGCCAGCCACCCAGCTGCCGCAGCTGTACGAGGTGCAAGCGGTGCGTGAGCTTGCGCAGGTGCACGCAGCACTGCGTGAGGGCGCGGTGCTGGGCAGCCTGGGCGGTGGTGGTGGGCAGCTGGTGGTGGTGCGCCCGGCGCACGTGTATGGGGCGGACAGCGCGCCCGTGCAGGCCAGCACCGTGCTGGCGCTGGGTGCGTGCGTGTGCACCGCCGAGGGGCTGGTGGCCGCGCAGCTGCCCGCGCCCAGCGCAGGCGGTGGCCAGTGACGCGGCGCCAGCACGTGCCGCTGGGCACCTGGGTGTGGACCTTCGCCAGCTGGTTCAAAGCCGACGCCCGCAGCGTGCGCTGCCAAGTCACCGAGCTGCCCGCTGGCGACGTGCAGCTGTACCGGCTCAGCAGCCCGCACTGGCCGTGCGGGTTCGTGTACCGCGCCCGCAACGAGTTCACGGTGGAACCCACCACACACACCACCACGCAGGAGTAACCATGAAGCCGCAGTGCAAGCTGAACCCACCCGCCGCCCAACAGGACACACCCAACGACCGCACCGTGGAGTTCAGCTTTCCCGCTGTGCGCGACAGTGCGGGGCTGCCTGTGGGTGGGCTGCTGCATCTGAACGGGGCGCACACCAGCGTCAGCCTGTACCGGCTGGACCCGCAGGTGCGGGTGTATGTGCCCGCTGGCGCCCAGCTGGTGCAGGGCGGGCTGCAGGGCAGCGTGGTGCAGCACGGCGACATCGCCACCCTGCTGGTGGCCGCCGTGCAGCTGATGCAGCTGCGCCCCGAGCTGATGACGGACCCTGACCTGCACGCGGTCATGCAGTGGTACGTGCGCAACCTGCCACAGCTGGACCGCGACCGGGTGGCCACCGCCCTGGCCGAGCTGGTGGCGCACCACTACGCCAGCGGCGGCGACGTGGACCCGCTGGTGGGTGCACGCACGGCACCGGGCTTCAGCCGGTGGCGTATGCTGGCGGCAGAGCTGCGTGCGTCAGCAGAGTGATGCGCAGACGCTGTGCGCGCACCCACCGCCCACCCTACACACAGCCGCACCGCTGGCGTGTGTAGGGTAACCCTGCAGCAGTTACACGAGGTTGCAAGTGAGCAAGTCAGAAACGGAAAAGCTGGCAGGCACCGTGAACGGCGCCCCGCGTGCTACGCTCGGGGTGGTGGACTCGCCCCCCCGCTACAAGCCGCCCGGCGCCGTCCGCCTCGCCGTCCACACCATCGGTGTCGGCGAGGCTATCCGTCGCTGCGCCGAGCACCACCGCCACCTGCCGCGCGTAGCGGGCGGCCTTGTGGGGCTGGTGGTGGTGCGCCGCGACACCCGCTGGCCGGTGGCCTGGGGCCTTATTGGCCGCCCTGTCGCGCGCGAACTGCAGGTCGGCGGGTGGGTGGAGTACAGTCGCGGCATTGTGCCCGACGGCGCGCCGCCCGGCTGCGCCTCAGCACTCCTTGGCGCAGCGGCCCGCTGGGCGCGTAAGCTGGGGCAGCCCCTCGTGACGTACACGCTCGCCACTGAGCCCGGGACCAGCCTGCGCGCAGCTGGGTGGGTTGAGGTGGTGAGTCGGCACGACCGGCGCGGACCCCGGCAGTGGTCGAGTCCCTCGCGAACCCGCACGCTGCGCCTCGGTGTCGTCGCAGACCCGAAGCGGCGGTGGGTCAGCCCCGCGTCGCTGCCCGCCGCGCTCGCTCGCGGGTGGGTGCCCGCCGCGCCTGCAGCTCCGGGTAGGGGGGCGGCGATGATGGCAGCCGGGGAGGTGGGGCCGTGCACCCTGCCGCTGCTGGTGGCCACCGGACTGTCGGACCCGCCTGCGGCACCCGCTGCGGACCCGCAAGGCGGCACGCCGTGACCCCGCCCTGCACCGTACCGCCACCCTACACGTGGGCCACGCACGGCGTGGAGCACGTGCTGCTGCTGCGTGGCGCCGCCCAGCTGCTGGTGCTGCAGCAGGGTGCAGGCTGGCGGGTGCTGTCAACCGCCGGGCAGGTGCTGTGCGTGTACGCCACGCAGGACCAGCTGCCGCTGGTGCTGGGGGCCGCACTGGTGGACCCGCACGCCCACCCACCCGTGGCCGTGCCCGCAGTGCAGCCCGCCGAGGACACCACCGACAGCCCCACCGATGGGCGCCGCCTGCACCGCCCTGGTGGTGTGTCGTGACCCGCGCCCAGCGTGGCGCGCAGGCCGACCTGCCGCCGCTGCTGGCGCTGCTACAGCAGCGGCGCCTGCAGCTGGACACAGTGGGCCAGCAGGCACAGCCCGCGCCAGCACCAGCACCCAGCGCACCCAGCGCACCCCGTGACCCGGCAGTGTGCGCGTGCCGCTGGGCTGCAGGCCCGCACTGCGAGGCACTGCTGCGCGCCGAGAACCCACTGGCCACCGCAGTGGGGAACCACATCATGCGCGGTGGCAGCGACCTGGGCTGCCCAGGCAGGAGGCTGCTATGACAGACACTAAGCCCAAAAAGCGAAGCAAGAAGCCCGCGATCCCGGTAGACCAGCAGGTGGCGCAAGCGGTGGCGGCTGCGGTGGAGCAAGACAGCGACCACGCCGCCCTGCAGAGCTTAGAGCGCAGGTTCATCGCGCTGCTGGCCGACGTGCGCAGCGCGCAGTGGGCACTGCGCAAGGCCACCGACGCCGAAGCCCAGGCCGCAGCCGATGCGCAGCAGCTGCGCACCCAGCTGCGCGAAGCCACCCGCGACCTGCGCCAGCTACCCGTGCTGACCCGCGAGCGTGACACCGCAGCAGCCGCAGCCGTGCAGCTGCAGGCTGACCTGCACGCGCTGCAGGCCGACCTGCAGGCGGCACAGGCCGAGCGCGACGCTGCCCAGCTTGCGGCTGCCCAGGCGCAGCTGGGAGCCAGTACGCTGCAGGTGCAGCTGACAGGTGCGGCCACAGAGCTGGCCAGCGTGCGCGCGGACCTGTCCGCAGCCCGCGCCCAGCTGGCAGCAGCCGTGCAGGCCGAGGCCGCCGCAAACCGCCGCGCCGCAGCGGCGCACCAAGCCCTGGACCGTGCCGCCACAGCACCACCGCAGG